>Ga0233430_1000326_pt1 | contig 94594 bp, 92 predicted proteins | sample SI_118_April2016_2_FD_179883 | JGI IMG/M metagenome (GOLD analysis project Ga0233430, IMG submission 179883) | Seawater microbial communities from Saanich Inlet, British Columbia, Canada - SI_118_April2016_150_MG | ecosystem: Environmental > Aquatic > Marine > Inlet | place: Canada: British... | reverse complement strand
TCAGATGAGGAAGCGTATTAACATGAAATCGCAGCACCATGAGGTGTTTGCTTAATATGTTGGAGGCCCGGAAAGTGTCTCTTATTTTTTAAGCGATCTTGTCCGAATTACTTTGACGACTTACATGCGGCTTATACCCCTGGCAACGGAACCATCGGTAGTGCTCAGAATTTTACGCCCGTCTGGCTAGATGATTTTGATGATTATGATTCAATCAGGTGGGAAAAGAGTGATGGTTGGTCCTGGAATGGGAATAATGCACTATTGGTAGCTGCAAACATTGTCTATGATGAGGGTCAAATGATTCTGTGCCTGACCTTACCTGGTGAAGAAGGTCTGGTTGACATCCATCCACCACATGCCTTATGGGCCAGAGCGCATTATCCTGATTCTGTCGTGGTTCAGTTTAGCGAAGAACTTGATTCAATAACTGCTGAATCCTTGACAACTTTCACCATCACGGGATCACCAATTCTTGCGGCTACCCTCCAACCAGACCACCGCACGGTGAGTCTCAAGGTCCAGAATCTGAGTTTAACAGGCTCTGCAGTTCTGCAAGCGTTTGGAATAAGGGATCTGGCCGACCCGGTAAATACCCAGGAAAATACAAGCGTGCCTATCAAAATACCAGCACCCCTGGACCTACCAATCAATATTGATTGTGGTGGGCCAGGCGCTCAGGGTTTTCTGGCGGACCAGGTGTGGGCAGAATCCATGGAATATGGACATGAGGGGGGAGGTAATCAGACTGCAACCTGGTATCCGGATCTTGCAGGTACTGATCTTGATAGCGTAATGGCCACATCGCTGAATCGCTATTCCAGATATCATGTCCGCTTGAATCCAGGGACATTCGATATCGAATTGTATTTCGCTGAACATTTTTACGATGAAATTGGTGATCGTGTTTTCCAATTGTATGTTGAAGATTCACTCATTGTGGCTGAGTTAGATGTCTTCAATCAGGTTGGAAATACTGGCGTTTTTAGTATTAACCTCCCAGGAATTGAGATCAGCGATGGAAGTTTGGATATTATCGGATCTGCTTTGATTTATGGCCAGGGCTACGCCTACGCAGGTCCTCTGCTCAATGCCATCCAGGTTGATGGTGAGTATTGGGTGAATATTGAGAATAACACTAGACCAGATCAATATCAGTTCAATCATATTTATCCCAATCCTTTTAACTCTTACGCTTATTTTGAATTCACCCTACCAGAACGGGCATGGGTTAAGGTTTCACTATATGATTTAAGAGGTTCACTTGTTCAAAAACCAGTATCGCGAAGTTATACACCAGGTAGTCACCGTCATGCTATTGAAGGGCAGGGTATGTCGAGTGGTGTTTACATCCTACAATTCGAATCCAGAAATATTGTAAGAAACTGGAAGATTCTGATGTTGAAATAATTCCTACGGCTTGGCAGGTAAGCTCAGGAACCGCCCTTCGACAAGCTCAGGAACCGCATATACATAATCACCAGGAGTGTTTTAAATCTTCAGCCTAAACTTCAGGTCCAATAGGATTGGCGGGGTGTTGAGAGGGGAGGAATCCCGGAGTCTCAATGACACTCATGTTTTTCCACTTTCCACCATAAAACCTACCTAGAAAAGTGAGACCCATGGCAATAATAAAAAGAGCACAGAAGGTCCAGGGTAGGTAAAGGCTAGAATCAAATATATCTACTGCGATATAGGTTGGGATAATCAGCACAAAAATCGATAGTACCGTCGTTACTCGCATGACAAAATGGGTATCGCCAGCACCTTTGATAGCTGCAGAATACAGGATACTCAGAGCATCAAACACTGCATAGACAGCCACAAAACGCAGCAATATGATGGTAACATTGAACGTTTCGGGAGTTGTATCAAAGGGAGCTATAAAGACATGCGGAATAACTACATAAAGAAAGGTACAAAAAATCATGTAGACCATACCCAGTTGAATTGCCGAGTTAGCCGCAAATTGGGCTGTCTTCGGATCGCCAGCGCCAATATTCTGGCCTACGATCATGGATACCGCGATTCCCAGACCAAACATGGGCATAAAAGCCAGACTATTAATATTTATGGCGATATTTGTAGCAGCGAGTTCCATCTGTCCAATCCGACCCAAAATGAGGATAAAGGCGGTAAAACCCATGATTTCCAGAAAATAGTGTCCACCACTGGGTAAGCCATATTTGAGGAATCGCTTCATAAAGGACGTGTCCCAGGATCTGGATGACCAGATCTTGAATCGAATTTCATTTTGAGGTCTGAAAATCAGCAAGAGGTACATAATTATGGAGGAAAATCCTGCGATGATAGTGGCAAGTGCAGCTCCAGCAATGCCCATCTCAGGAAAAATACCAATCCCAAATATCAGGAGATAATCCAAAATTAAATTGATCACCGTTGTAAATACATTGACCCACATAACAGGCCAATTTCGACCTTGTCCAGTAAAGAATCCGGCAAATGCTGATGATAGAATTGGACCCAGACCACCAAAGCACAGAATTCTGAAATAGGTACTTTCCATAATTTGGAGTTTTTCACTATGCCCAACAATACTGAATAGCATACTAGAGAAAGGTGACACCATCAGGAGAATGGTTGCTCCGAAAAGGGAGAGGTAGAGACTGTGCCAGAGCACCGCTCCTACCTTTTGCTCCTCCTTTGCACCTACATATTGTGAGACGAAGGTACCTGCATAGCTAACAGTACCAATAAAGAGGCAGATAAACGCAAAATTAAGAATTCCCGCTGGAACAGCCGCTGCCAAAGCTTCCTCTGAGTGCCAACTTAGAAACATACGATCTACAAATTGTTGAATTGACCAGGATCCAGTACTCAGGATCAGTGGAAAGGCCACTACCAGAACATGACGATAACCAAACTCTGAAGTCCACCTGGTTTTAATACTGTCAAGCAAATCAATCAGCTCCTCTATTGTCCTGCAAAAGGTTGATCACCTCGTCACGACTGATAAAATTATTAGCAGAGCATACTAATAAGCATTAGCAAGCATATTGCATGAAATTATCAATCATTTAATAACAATATTGAGCAGAAAATGTTCTCAGGCGGTTTGCAATACCAGATTGATGAAGCCTTGCGCTACAAGCGATTTACCCTTACCTTTCAAATATTCATAGTAGATTAGCAGATCAGTGTAAAGACGCGCAAACTGACAGGTACTAGATGACTATATCCATGATATTTGTACTCGCCGTTCTCGGTGGAGCCGTAATTCTCTTTGTCACGGAGTGGATTCGCGTTGATCTCGTGGCTCTGTCCGTGTTACTGATTTTATCCATCTTTGGGGTTATCACCCATTCCCATGCTATTGCAGGATTCAGTAATACGGCCATTATCACCATCGCCTCAGTGCTGGTATTAAGCGCCGGACTGGTCAGAACGGGCGTGGCTCAAATCCTGGGCGGCCAGATACTCAAGCTTTCCGGGGACAGTGAAATTAAGCTATTGGTCATCATGATGGTGACTGTTGGAGCGTTGTCGGGAGTCATGAATAATATTGGGGTGGCAGCACTCATGCTTCCAGTTGTTATGGAAATTGCCCATAGGACAGGCCGGTCACCTTCAAAACTATTAATTCCCCTCGCATTCGCCTCTTTATTTGGTGGTCTAACAACGCTCATTGCAACCGCTCCCAACATTCTTATCAGCAATGCTTTGGAAATGGGAGGGCTTCAGCCCTTTGGTTTATTCGATTTTACACCAGTAGGTATCATTGCCATGTTGGTTGGAATTACCTACGTGGTCCTGTGGGGCAGGCATATGCTCCCAGATAGAGACCTGGGACGCTCTACATCCATCGCTGATACTTTAAATGGACAGTATGAGCTCAATGATCGCCTCCTGACCATGAGCATCCCATCAGATTCAGCTTTAAAAGATAAAAATCTGGCCGAAAGTCGTCTAGGGTCGGCGCTAGGGTTTAATGTACTCGCTATTCTCAGGGGAGAGAAGACCCTGCTGGCTCCAGGACCTGATACTCAACTACGAGCTGAAGATAAACTGCTCGTAGGCGGGAGAAGAGATCAGGTCGGTACCCTCCATGACTGGAAAACACTTACCCTGAAACATGGTTGGTTGGTGGGTGAGCATGAATTGAACGAGGCTCTCCGCTTTGCAGAATTCAAAATTTCACCTGACTCCAAATTTATCGGAAAAACGTTTAAGGAAGCAGGAACACGCAATTCATTTGAGATAAATATCATTGCCGTTATTCAAAAAAACAAAGTGCGGGTCTCTCGCCTGAGAAATTATCGATTCAACGCTGATGATTTACTGATTGCCATTGGTCAAACAGATAAGCTGGATACCATGGCAGCCAGTAAGCAGGTCAGCGAGTTCAAGTATGTTACGCCACGGAAAATTGCTCTGAAATACAAGCTACATAGACATCTCATAGGAATTCATATCCCGGATGAATCCGCACTGGCAACTCGCAGCATTGCACGTAGTCATCTCAAGAGTGTCTTGGGTATCAATGTGTTGGGTATCAGAAGAGGTTCAGAAGTCATTTTTATGCCACCGGCTACCCAAGAACTTGAAGCCAACGATATTCTTATCGTGATTGGAGAGCCTGAAATTCTTGAGATTCTCAATTGCTTACAAAATCTGGAGTTGGAGGAACAATCTGAGAATGATCTGGAGCGTCTGGAATCTGATGAGGTGGGAGTGGCAGAAATCACCTTGTCGCCTCGTAATTCTGCAGCGGGAAAAACGATTGGTGAACTCTATTTTCGAGAAAAATTTGGACTGACTGTATTGGCGATCTGGCGAAGGGATAGAGCCTATCGTACCAATCTCAGGGATTTTGTGCTGGAACCTGGAGATGCTCTCATGGTTTACGGCTTACGACAAAATCTGGGAATGCTCCAGAAGGAGGATGATTACCTTATCATCAGTGGTTTGGATCAGCCACTTTATAAAAAAGACAAGGTCATGATCGCTGCTGGAATTGAACTAGGCGTATTGTTGGCAGTGGCTGTTGGTTGGTTGCCCATTTTTATTGCCGCGCTGGCTGGTGCTGTCCTCATGGTGCTCACAAAATGTCTCACCATGGATGAAGCCTATGAAGCCATTGAATGGCGTGCAATCATGCTTATCGCAGGTATGCTGAGTCTTGGTGTTGCGATGCAGGAAACTGGAGTGACGACCTTGCTGGCAGATACTGTATTGGGGTCACTGGCTTTTCTGGGTCCACAGGGTATCATTGCCGGATTATATATTATCACCTGTCTTTTTGCCCAGGTCATGCCCACAGCTGCAGTGGCTGTTCTCATGGCGCCTATGGCCATCGTCACGGCTTCAAATTTAGGGCTCTCACCCTACGCTCTCGCCATGGTGGTAGCCCTGGGAAGTTCGGCCAGTTTCTTAAGCCCGGTCGGGCACCCTGTGAATCTATTGGTTATGGGAATTGGTGGCTATCGTTTTACCGATTATACCCGTGTAGGTTTGCCCCTGGTCATTCTTTTTGGCTTAATTGCGGTCTTTATATTGCCGCTATTCTGGCCACTTCACATTTAATAATAGACTCTAAGAGACACCAGGTGAAAATTTAATAGTTGTCCGGATCGGTCGGATCAGAAGTCCTTTGTAATTGAGAGTAATGAGATAAATGAGGAACCTGAAGGAGAGCTTGTTCCACCTCCGGGAGGTCGACTTATTCCACTATTGAGTATTGATTACTAATAACAAGGAAGAAAAGAACTGCCAGATGGTGCTGGTCAGAAACATGCCCTTCACCTGTATTATTTTGGGGAGTAATATTTCTAGCGCATCGAGGAATTCATGATTCGGTGCCAGCCACACTCTGGGCTGAAATACTTGAAGTTGGATTCAACATGAGATCATAGAATTTTCATTGGACTCATGTTGAATATCACCTAATTTATTTGACATTTTTAGTTTAGGACAAAACTAATTTATCCGTTTAACGGGGGACAACCATATCGGTATCAAATGTATCAGCTAATCGAATACAGGTTGAAAAAATTGATTTGAGAGGCCGAATAGCTTATAAATTCAATATTGATCGAATATACAGCAAGAGCCAAATTGTATGGAAGGGAGTGGATTCTAACGGAATGTTCATTCCAGAAGGTGCTTTTCTCTTTTGCCCATCAGCATGTGGCAAGCAGCAAGTCAGGGAAATGATTTATTCTCCATGATATTGATGGCGGTGAATTTATAAATACCGGAGTTCATGATTTAAGTTTTAAGTAAATGAAATTTGAGATAACAGCGTCTCATCCTTTAGAAACTGATTTGAGCCAATTTTAAGGAATATGGTATCTAGATGATTGTAAAGCACAAGCGGACAACCCCTTACATAGCAATCGCAGCAGTATTAATTGTGGTACTTTTGTTTGTGCCATTCCCACATAGAACCTCTCTGAAGGCTGTGGTCACTGCTTCAAATCAATTTCAGATTCTATCCAACGGAAATGGTGCCTACTCGACATTTCATAAAGATTTATGGAAGAATCTTACGCTCAGTTCTAGAAGTTTAGTGCCAGATCGCGGTGGTTTAGTTATTTACAAAGCAAATCCCGATTTGTCTCAAGGTTTAGTATCAATAGGGGATACCCTCGCCTGGCTGTATTCATCAACAATTTCAGATAAGATTGTAAGCCTTGAAGGAAATGTTAATACACTTAAAGCCTCTCTTGAATTTGAACGGTCCGGTAGCAAGGAAACTGAGATTGAAGCTGCTAGACTCCAGTTAACCTATGCCAGGGCACGTCTTGAAGAACAGCAGAAAATTCTCGAGCGCTCTAAAAGTCTACTTGATGGGAAAATAATACCGCAGCAAGAATATGATATTGAAATACGCAGGGAAAGACTTAATGCAATCAGGGTCTCAATCGCTGAAGCAAATCTGGGATCTGCCCTGAGCGGCGCTCAGTCCAGGAAATTAGATGTTTTTCGCGCTCAGATAGCAGATGAAGAAAAAAAATTAGCTCTGGCTCGTGATGTGTTGGCGCATATGACCTTTGTGAGTCCACTTTCCGGAAAATTGCTATTTCCTCTTTCCGTAGATACCCTCATGAGCATTGAGCAAGTTGATACCTTAGTGGCCATGTTTCCAATCCAGGGAGGATCGCTCAGTATGATTGAGTGGACATCCCAATTGACGTTAATAGGCCCTCATTTTGAATTGAATGTGAGTCAAGATCAAATGCAAGTTGATGACCATATCCTCAGAGTGGGAAGTCAACAATTAATCCTGGTCCGTATTCGGATTGATAATACTGAAGGCTTATTGGTACCTGGTCAAACGCTGGAAGTCTCAGTAAAGTTTTCATCAAAAAGTGTATTTCAAATGTTGGCAGAATTGTTTCAGGATTAATTGATGCCCGGTCGTCAAGAAAACAAGTATATCATCCCCATGTACTCCATGGATGAGATTCGTCATGCTATAGCCCCCTACGTGATTGCGGACAATCATCATGCTCTACAGGAATCCAACATTTACGAGATTCGGTCCATTTATTTTGACACTTTTATGTTAAAGGATTATTACGAGAAGCATGTCGGGCTGCAGATGCGTAAGAAATTGCGCTTGCGGGGCTATAATCAAGCGGGTGCTGCGAGTGAAGTGTTCCTGGAAATAAAGTGGAAAAATAACACTTATATTTCCAAAGATCGAACCCCTGTTAAATATGCCGATGTGGCCAAGCTTCTTGCCGGAGGAGATTTGGACAAAATCCTTCCATACAGAAAGGATTTCCCGAATTCCCAGGAAAAAGCCAGCAAATTTTTATTCTACTTGAAACGGAGTTCACGGGTCCCCGTGAATCTGGTGACCTATAGCAGGGAAGCGTATATTGGAAAATTTAACCATTCTGACCGAATAACTTTTGATAGCAATATTCGTTCTATGATGTTTCCGGGGTTGGGTGATCTTTTTGAAGAGAGCAAACTGATTCCATTTCTTGAACGTGAATTTGTTTTAGAATTCAAATCTGAGAATCCCATGCCTGAGTGGTTCAAACGTATTATTCGAAAGCATAATCTTAAAAAACAAGCTTACTCCAAATATGTGAGAGGAGTAGATGCCCATTATCGACATGTTGGGGATTGTAGCAAAGGTGAAATTATTTCCATGAGTCATTATTAGAAAGAGAAAGCATGCAATTATTAGATATACAGTCGCTTATGGACATTAATATCCGCACCGGGGATGTTCTTCTGAACTTACTTGTAGCTTTTTTATGCGGTTTGGTCATTGCGCAAACTTACAAAATGACTTTTGGTGGTGCTTCTTACTCGAAGAGTATTTCCAACTCTCTTATTGTGTTGGCAATGATAACGACAGTCGTCATTATCGTCATCGGTAATAATCTTGCTCGTGCCTTTGGGTTGGTAGGAGCTATGTCAATCATCCGTTTTCGAACGGCGGTTAAAGACCCTATGGATATCGTCTTTATCTTCTTTTCTCTGACTATAGGTTTGGCAGCGGGTGTGGGACTTGCTCAGATAGCCATCATTGGTACCTTGTCCATAAGCGCTGTACTGCTCATCATGAGTAAGATCGGTTACGGCTCGCACAGGAGTGATGAAAATTTGCTGCAGTTCGCTTATAGTGGAGATCATAATGGAGGAGAACCGCCCTACATCAATATCATCCAATCCCATTGTAGATCTTACACCATGATTAATGTCAGATCATTGGGAAGCAGCCTACAGTATGAAATTTCCTATTATGTGACACTTAAACATGCCTCGAGGGCAAATGAGTTTGTCAAGGAACTTTCCGGTCTGGATGATTTGGACAAAATTAACTTATACTCTGATGAATCCCTTTCAAATTAGCCAAAGCTTACCTTGATCAACTCTGTAGCTACGCCACCAATGAGATAGCCATCAATTGGAATGCAGTATTCGTTTATGTCTTTGTAGCTCTGATTGCTGAAGGATAAACTTTATAGAAGTCATGTAATGCGCTGTGTGTCAGGGAGATAGTAGAGACTGATAATCTTCCATAGCCGAGCCTATTCATTCTTATAAATGGTGGTTCAGGGTGAAACCGGGACTTCTATTAATTCCATAATCTCAAACGTTACTCGGGCTGCAAAATCAGTCATAATTGGATGAGTCCCATATATATTTGATATGCAATCCATATCGATATGAGTAATATCCTCATGTGTTACCATGCTCATCATATAAATAAATACCCATGTAACCGCATAATAGACAACAAGATAGGGATTTCGATGACATTCTTGGCATAAGCCTTGTGATAAGTGCTGCCATGACATTTACTCGAACCTCGTACTCGAATCATAGACGTATTGATCAAATTATGTCTGATGGGAAGGTACACATTGACTATTGGGGATATTATGGATCGCATAATTGAAAAATCTAAATGGAAAACATATAGACCCTATGCCTTCGTGACTATTGCAGTAATGATTATTGTTTCTGCAATGGTTTTGAGTGCCAAGGGCGGTGATACTTTAAAAATTGACAATCGGCGTATTGGGATCAGTACAGTTGAGAAAGGTGATTTTCAAGAATTTATAGCTTTTAGTGGATCTGTGGTTCCCATCAAAACCTATTACCTGGATGCCATTGAAGGTGGGCGAGTAGAATCAAGATATATAGAAGCAGGAACTTTTGTGGAAAAGGGTGACAAAATTATCAGTCTGGCAAATACCAACCTGCTCCTCGATATCATGTACCGTGAGGCTGAATTATTCCAACAGAGCAATAATTTGCGGAATACCAAACTCGCCATGCAGCAAAACCGTCTAAATATTCAATCCCAAATATTGGATTTAGACTATCAAATACTGCAATCAAAGCGTGTCTTTGATCGGAATGCAAAACTTTCAGACAAAGCAATGATATCTAACGAAGCTTATGAGTCTAGCCGGGACGATTATCAATATTTAATCAAAAAACGCATGCTGACACTTCAGTCATTCGAGCAGGACTCCATCTATCGTGAAGTTCAGGTAGAACAGTTAGAGAGCGGCCTACAACGTATGCAGGACAACATGGGAATCGTAAGGCAAAATCTGGATAACCTTGTAATCACCGCACCCGTATCGGGTCAACTGACGTCTCTCAATGCTGAAATAGGCGAGGCGAAAGTCAGGGGGGAACGACTGGGACAGATTGATATTCTTGATGGATTTAAGATAATTGCTCCCGTGGACGAACACTTTATTACTCGAGTACAACTCAATCAACCTGCTCATTTTAGTATTGGCTCCAAAGCGTACAGCGTTCATCTAAACAAGATATACCCAGAGGTTGTCAACGGTCAGTTTCGAATAGAACTCGGATTTGATGAAGTTGAGCCAGAGGACATCCGTCGTGGTCAAACCATACATATGCGCCTGGAGCTAGGTAACTCCTCACAAGCCATCTTATTGAGACGAGGAGGCTTTTATCAGGAAACGGGTGGACAATGGGTCTACGTTCTGGATGAGGGTGGTGCTAGCGCCAGTAAGCGAAAAGTCAAGCTCGGAAGACAAAACCAAGATGTGTATGAAGTCCTGGAAGGACTTGAACCCGGCGATAAGGTTATTACCAGTAGCTACAGACAATTTGGTGATTACGAGCAATTATTTTTTAAAAGCGAATCATAAACGAATGAATCCAAGGAGATCAAAATGATAAAGACAGAGAAACTAAATAAAGTATTTCGTTCTGAAGAGATTGAAACCACAGCATTGAATGAGATCGATCTAGATATTGGTGAAGGAGAGTTTGTATCCATCATGGGACCCTCTGGGTGTGGGAAATCCACATTGATGAATGTTCTTGGTCTTCTGGATAACCCAAGCTCCGGAAAGTTTCACTTCCTCGGTGAAGAAGTGAGTCAGTACTCGGAGCGTCAACGTGCAGATTTTCGCAAAGAGAATATTGGGTTTGTCTTCCAAAGTTTCAATCTTATTGATGAGCTAAGCGTTTATGAGAATGTCGAATTGCCCCTGCTGTATCTGGGAGTACCGGCATCAGAGCGGAAAGAACGCGTCAGCTCCATGTTGGAAAAAATGGGTGTGGGACACAGAAGCAGCCATTATCCTCAACAACTCTCAGGTGGCCAGCAGCAGCGTGTAGCTGTTTCCAGAGCTCTGATAACCAATCCAAAAATCGTATTGGCAGATGAACCCACAGGAAATCTGGATTCGCAACATGGAGATGAAGTTATGAATCTCCTTAAGGATTTGAACTCCCAGGGAACAACTATTGTTATGGTGACTCACTCCCCAGCATATGCAGCATATGGAAATCGTACTGTGAACCTTTTTGATGGGAAAATTGCAGATGAAACTTTGAATGGAAATTTTCATGTCTAAGCCATTTGTTTTGCACCAAAAAGGAGTTGTCATATGTGGTTAAGCTATATAAAAGTGGCATTCAGATCCCTGATCAAGCAACGACTGTATGCCTTTATTAATATTGTGGGATTGGCTATTGGTGTAACCACCTGTATCCTGATCTTAATGTTTGTCGATTACGAAAAAGGTTTTGATCGATTCCACACCAATGCAGATAATATTTACCGTTTAAACCTGGAAGGTAAATTGGGAGACAATGAGTTTAGAATGACCAATTCAGCCGCTCCTGCTGGACCTACCATGTTGGAAGAATATCCCGAGGTTATTAGTTATACTCGTATTAGGAGTACCGGTTTTCCTGTTCTTCGTTATGAGGATAAGGTTTTCTCTGAAGAGAGATGGTTTCAGGCTGATTCTACAATCTTTGATGTCTTTACAATTCCTATGGTGTTAGGTGATCCTAAGACGGCCCTAACTCAACCATTTACTGTTGTAATTACTGAGCGTATGGCCAAGAAATATTTTGGCGATGTAGATCCCCTTGGCAAAGTATTGAATTCTGACAATGCCTCAGATTTTACGGTGACAGGGGTTGTTAAGGAACTACCGGACAATTCACATTGGCATTTCGACTTTTTGGGATCGATGGCTACTTATAGAGATGAGCGTAATGCAAATTGGCTAAGTAATAATTTCCAGACTTATTTACGCCTTAGCGATGGGGCAAGTGCTGCAGATTTTGAGGCAAAATTCCCAGATCTGATTCGGAAGTATGTGGGTCCTGAAGTACAACAATTCCTGGGTGTATCATTTGACCAATTGGAAGAAAGAGGTGATGCATATGCCTATTTTCTAACGCCACTCACTGATATTCATTTGTATTCTCATTTGCTAGGTGAATTTGAAGTGAATGGTGATGGTCAAACCGTTACGATTTTTGCTTACATAGCAATATTCATCCTTCTTTTAGCGTGTATCAATTATATGAATTTGTCTACTGCCAGGTCCATGAGTCGTGCACGTGAAATTGGTATTCGTAAAACTTTGGGTGGTAATCGTCGACAAATTATCGTCCAATTCCTGGCCGAATCCATTTTTGTGACCTTTATAGCCTTCTCATTAGCTGTATTGCTAGTTCAAATCATTTTGCCCTGGTTTGCACAACTGATCGATACGCCTTTAAGACTAACTCTGGCTGATATCCCATTTATTCTACTCTGGGTCATACCAGTAGGCTTATTGGCGGGCAGCTACCCAGCTTTTCTATTGTCTTCATTTAATCCAGTTAAGGTATTAAAGGGAAGCAATGTATCAGGTAAAGGTGGAAATTGGCTTCGCAATGGACTCGTAATATTTCAATTCTCCGTATCTGTAACTCTGCTCATTTCTACAATGATCATCCGTGATCAGCTGAATTTTATTCAGACCAAGGATTTGGGTCTAAACCCTGAAAACCTGCTGATTGTAAAAAAGACTGATGATATAGGTCGAACAATTCAGGCTTTTAAATCCAGCATGAGAGATGATCCAGGAGCTATCCTGGTAAGTAATAGCACAGCTATTCCTGGCAACGAGGATGGATTGAATGGGAATGCTTCTACAATGGTTGTGGATGGCGTTGAAGAGACACGACTGGTAGCCGGCTTCCTCGTCGACTATGACTATGCAGAGGCTTATGAATTAAGCATGGCAGACGGCCGGTTCTTCTCCAGAGAACGAGGGACTGACACCAATGGAGTTATTATTAACGAGGCGGCTGCTCGAGCCTTTGGTGTGGAGGATCCTGTTGGACAAGATCTCATAACATTCTTCCGTCGCAATCCAGTTCCCATCGAGATTATCGGTGTGGTGAAGGATTACCATTTTGAATCCCCTCAGAAAGAGATTCGTCCCATGGCAATGTTTCTATTGGGAGATGGAACCGCACAATTCAGACCCAATTGGGGAAAATTCGTAACTGTTAAGTATGATCCAAACCGTTTGGATGGGACCATGGCTCATCTAGAAACGACCTGGAAGAATTTTGCTGGAGAACAAGCCTTGGAATATATTCACTTCGATGAACTATATGGTGAATTGTATCGAACTGAACAACAGTCAGCAGATATCGTATTGATGTTTGCTGGATTGGCGATATTTATTGCCAGTCTTGGTTTACTTGGATTAGCCTCATTTAACGCACAGAGGCGTACCAAGGAAATTGGTATCCGCAAGGTATTGGGCGCTTCTGTTAGTGGTGTTTTGATGCTGCTTTCAAAGGATACGCTGAAACTTATGTTGATCTCAGTCGCTATAGCTGTCCCCGTTGCTTACTATGCCATGAGTGATTGGCTAAGGAACTATGCCTATCGGATTGATATCAGTGTGATGGTGTTCCTTGGAGCATCTCTGATTGCCCTGATGGTAGCTGTGATCACGGTTGCCTGGCAATCCTATCAGGCAGCTGTAGCTGATCCAGTTAAATCTCTGCGCTACGAGTAAAACATTAACTAAAGAATCCTACGTAAGCCCCTCATCATGTATGTGATGGGGGGCTTTTTTATTACTTGCGTTTTTGTACATCTCTTGTATAAGTCATCTAGTTGCTTAGATTTGCACCACTGTTTAGTAAAGCAGAGAAAACTAAAATTACACATTTCTGTGGCTTTATTAACTCGTCTTCCTGAGATGGAGAAATTGAACTACATCAATATGAATGGTATTTATGGTGATGTAGATCTCAATACCCTAGTCCAGGCATATGACGCTGGTTTAATCTTACAATACCTGGTGGATATGATAGATCTCACCGAAGCGCAGCAACTGGTAGGTAATGTGAGTTTGGACGAAAGTCTATCTGCACTGGATGCCTCAATAATTCTTCAATATATGGTTCATCAAATAGATTCACTACCCTATGATACGGCTCAGGGTGAATTGTTGGCAGCAGGTGGTCTGGGAATAGGTGGGGAATATTTCACACCTGGAACATCTACGATTATTCCTGTGCTTCTACAAGAAGGTCTCAACATTTACTCATTTGAAGGTGAAATCGATATGAATATCGATCACTTTACCCTCGATAGTATCGGGTGGAGCGCCAATGTAGATAGTTACGCAGTAGAGGCGATGGTCGATAGCAACAATCATATCGTGTTTGCCGGTGCAAGTTCGCACGGTTATGACTTCTCCGGTTCATTAATGCAACTCTATGGGACCGTAGAAATGGGTTTCGAAGGCGATTCACTTGTCATCTCTGTTGATAAATTAATGCTCAATGAAAATCTGGAGTTTATCGATTATCAGATCGGTGTACTAATCAACACAGTATCACTGGATCAATTTGCACTGATTCCTGAGCATTTTTCAGTGAAACCAAACTACCCGAATCCCTTCAATCCAGTTACACATCTTGATTATGGGATACCGGCATCCGGAGATATACAAATCCGAATATATGATGTGACAGGTCGGATTGTGCAGGAGCTCAAGTTCATTGATCAAGCTGCTGGATGGTATACATATACCTGGAATGGAACCAACTTCGCTGGCGAAGCTGTCAGTTCGGGTTTATACCTTTGCCAGATTCAATCAGGTCGTGAATTTGAGGTGGAGAAAATGTTGTTCATCAAGTAACAGATATCGAAAGAACCACAATAGTCTAGGCCATTCTGTTTAATAAGGGTGGCCTAGGCTATTTTAGGAGATTAGATAAATATTACAGGTGCCTGGAGGCACTAAGACTAAAGCGGTAGAGTAATTCCCCATTTTCATGTTCAAAGCGTGTGCGAAGTCTAAGTCGCTGAAGCCCAGGAACCTTGGCAGAAAAAGAGATTTCAGGTAAGTGACGGGTTCTAAAACTGGATTCCCCCAGAATACGATAGAGAAAAACTTCATCATACAAATCTACATCCAACCAGGGGAGGATGTTTCTACCTACAGATGCATACACACGTCCACCCTCACTAAGATAGGAGAACATGGCCATCCCACCGGCATTCAGTGAAAGAGACTGCGATGTGAAGCTACGGTGACTGAGCGAGACTCCATATATTTGGATTTGCCGGCTTGTTCCATCTCCTCGGAAACTGGCTTGCCCTGTAATGGTAATCCTCGAGCCCAACATGAGAGTCAAATTGGTGTTGAAGGTGTGTCGTGCAGCTTTCTCATATTCCGTTTCAGCGGTATCGAGCAAATCAACTACGTTCTCTCTATAACTGTAGCGTGATGTACTGGTAAGGAAGCGCCAGGGTCTCCAATTTACTGAAGCACGAAAGCGCGTAAGAGAGACCCCGCTCTGAAATTGAGATTGATCCAGCAAATCGAGATCAAATTCACTGTACCCCCTTATTCTAAGACCTGAACTCAATTTAGCGGTGGATCCCAACAGGAGATAATTTCTGGAAAATGCTCCTGATTCCGTTTCTCCGATGACGCCAAACTGCACCTTTCCCCATTTATATCTTTCTTCATCAAGAAGACCAAATTTATTGCGCTGAACGTGGTCTTGAATGCCATTGATCTCTGACTTGAGACCGGCGGCAACGGCCAGAACCCTTCGATCTGATCTCCAGGTAACACCCAGACCATCTATAGTACCTAGCACAGAGAACTGAGGGTGATACATTCGACCCAGTAAATAACTGAATCGACTTCCAGGATTATCATAACTCAACATGATTGAGTAAATACTGGTTTGGGAACTAGAATCTCTGGAGGAACGATTGCTGCGTAAATAGGTACTCATATCCAGATGCCGAATTCCCAGATCCAGAACTTTGAATTGACCAGAGATGGAGCCCCTGGATTCCCTGACCCCACTGCTGTCACCTCCTCGATCAGAAAAGCGCGTTGAAACATAACCAGTAAACGTAGGGGCAAACCGATCTGAATCCAGACTCATGTTACTGGGTGTTCGTGGAGCGTATGAACTGCTGTCCAGGAAGACCTGAACTTCTGGCTTTGATATAGAAGGGCTCTCCAGTCCAGCGGTAGGAGCGGGCTGAATAGGTGTTGGTAATGCGATTTCAATCTGAATTTTATTCCCAATTTCCCAGCTCATATCCACAGGTGCTTTTGCCACTATGGAAGAAGAAGCTCCGCTGGTCTGTGCAACTTGTGCAATACCTAATAATTCACTGTTTTGAAATACATAAACACGATCACCAGCTTGTATACCTGCTTTCTTCCCGAGGTCAATATATGCTTGATCTCTGCTGATATAGGTGATAGAACCCGTAAGCAGTTCTTGCCCAAAGCCAGAACTCGTGAGTAGCAACATCACAGTTAAAAATTGCAAAATATTTTTATCGAATTGTCGCATCACTCTCCGCATGTTATTCATTTCCTCTGGGATGACAGAAGTAACAGTCATTTGAGGTCACTCCAGTGCGTGGGTATGTTAACCCATTGCGTTGCTCACAATCATTGCCATCACAATGCTCATCATTCATATCATCTTCATCGTGACACCCCGATCCAAAGCAGGTAAATATCTGATACTCGCCAGCTTGCTCATGGCAATCCGAGCAGGCGTCCCATTCACCACGATGTTCTCCACTATAAATGGGGAAGAAGACATCATGGTTGATGGCCAGTATTTGATCCCAGCGCGTCGGTGCATGACAAGTTGAACAATCTGCTCGAGGAGCAAGTTCAACATGAGCCGGTAAGTCAAGATCGAAGTCTGATTCATGACACTCCTGACAATCCAAAGAGGGCACCATTCCAGGCGTTGTATGACAAAAATAACAACTCTGGGACTGGTGGGCAGCCAATAGTGGAAACAGGGTCTCATTGTGCCGACGATAGGCCATAGCGGGATCCCAGTTCTGAGGGCTATGGCAAGTCTCGCAATCATCACCCCAATAGTTCTGGTGGATATCCTGATGACAATTCACACAATCCAGGCCCTTAGCGGAGAAGCTATGGAATTCATCGATTGTATTTCCTGAATGACATTGGGTGCAAGTCAGATCAGCGTGCTTGTAAAGCAGTCTGAAATCTGTGGCTTGATTGTGATCAAAACGTGGTGTCTCAGATAGGGGAAACCAGGATCTGGATAGATGACAATCCAGGCAGGAGCGATCTTCCACCATTTGAGAGTGAGCATAGAAGGGTAGCAGAACTAACAATAATTTGAGACTAATTAGTTTCATCAGGTTTCTTCTCAGTTGGCTGTGGTAGCGTTCTCAACTTGAAAAAATTCAGAAGATCACCATCGCAATCATCTTCATCGCCAGTGGGATGGCAGGTAAAGCAGTCTGTGGAAGTTACACCCGTTGCTGGATAAGTATGACCATCGCAGCTCTCACAATCAGCTCCCTCACAGTGCTCATCATTCATTTCGGACACGTTATGACACCCCCCGCCAAAGCATGTGAAAACAGCAAAATCATTGGCATCTACATGGCACTGCGAACAATCATTCCATTCATTGCGATGTTGACCACTGTAAATGGGGAAATATTGTCCATCATGATTAAAGGTCGCAGGCTCCCAGGCAGTCATGGCATGGCAGATTTCGCATTCCAGAGGAAAAGAAGCAGAGGCATGATTTGGATCTGTTGCAGAATTATAATCCGGTAAGTGACAGCTGCCATCAGCACAGGTCCTGACCTCAGCAATAATTTGCCAGGGGGAGTGGCAGCTTTGACATGCAGTATTCGCATGTGCACCCTCAAGAGGATATCCAGTATTAAGCTCGTTATGTTGGAATGAAGAGGGCTCCCAGGCTGTGGTGGTGTGACAATCCACGCAATTCTGGGAAAATCCCATTGCTTCGTGGGGAGGATTGCTCGATGCTGAGTAGCTGTCTTGATGACAAGAAGCAGAGGCACAGGTTCTGATCTCGCTTGGAGGATTATAGGACTCATGACAGCTACTGCAATTGATGTTCAAGTGAGCACCATCGCTGAGAAAACCTGTTGCTTCAACATCATGTACAAAACTACTTGGTGACCATGCGTCCTGGGAATGGCAGGTCTCACAATCTGTTGGGTAGGCCAACTCAGTATGGGGCGGATCGGTAGTCGCTGTATACTGCACCATATGACAGGTCACACAGCTGATTGATGTGGCTGCATGATCAAAGATGGCAGGTTCCCATACATCTTGAGAGTGGCATGTTTCGCAAAGATTCTGAGGATATCCATAAGCATCATGATCCGGTTCACTAGTACTCTCGAAATTGCTCTGATGGCAGGAGAAGCAATCCGAAGAGAGTCCCGTCCATTGTGCCGTCTCATGACAGGTAAAACAATTTTCTGGAAGAAGAGCGAGATGAGCACCCTGTATAGCAAAACCTGTCAGATCGGCATCATGGTCGAATGATGAAGGTTTCCAGCTCACCTGACCATGGCAAGTCAGACAATCCTGACTGAATCCATATTGGGCATGATCAGGACTGGGAGTATTGGTTGTTGAGGAGTAATCAGGGAGGTGGCAACCCTGGCAATCCGTCGGCAAATCATAGCCGTTTGCATGGCATGTTGTGCATTCAATTTCAGTATGAGCCCCCTGTAGTGGAAAGGCAGTCTGGGTATGATCAATTTCTTCTGAAATCCAATTCTCTGTCGTATGGCATACCTCGCAAGTCGTTGGCATATCGCTGATTACATGATTAGGTTCAAGCGATTCATCATAATTTGATTGATGACAATCTACGCATTCAGAGGGTTGCGCTGAGTATGGAGCAACCGTATGACAGGTCTCGCAGCTCGGTTCAATGTGAGCACCTGTCAGGGGATACTCAGAATCTATATCATGATCCCATATACTTGGCAGCCAGGCTATAACAGTGTGGCAATCTTCACACGCCTCACCAAATTCTGCATCCTCATGTGGTGGTGCTTCACTGGATTCCCATTCTGTCTGATGACACCCATTGCATAGCTCTGGTGTTTCATCATAACTCTGTTCAGAATGACAATCAGAACAAATCGCCAACTCATGTGCGCCTTCGAGTAGAAATCCTGTTTGATCATGAAGGAAGCTAGAGTTCCAGGTAAAACTGTCATGGCAGGATTGACAATCCAGTGGATAGCCTTCTGCCAGATGGGGAGGTTCAGTACTGGCATCAAAATCATCCATATGGCAAGCCACACATTCTACGGGTGTGTTATCGGCACTTTGCATATGACAACTCGCACAACTCGCTGTATTGTGCATTCCCAGTAAATAGTAACCTGTATCATTGTGATTAAATGTAGAATTTGTCCAATGGTTGCTCTGGGGGGCATGACAGGACTCGCAATTGTTTCCAAGATTTAGAATTTGGTGAGATGGTTCATCACTTTCGTTATAGTCTGCGGAATGGCAACCAGCACAATCCAGGGGCAAGGTGGCTCCTGAACCAGGATTGCTAAGGTGACAACCCTCACAGCTCAAACTTCGATGCGGTCCCTGGAGCGGAAAATTAGTCAGATCATGGTTTTGCTGTTGAGTCGATAGAGTCCATGTATCAGGACTATGGCAGCGCTCACAATCCTGTCCCCATTGATCATTGTGAATATCTTCGTGACAGGTCACGCAATCAGAGGATACCTGGCCAAAATTGTGCTTCTCAGCTGGTGTAGAGCCCGTATGGCATAATCCGCAATCTATTTCCGCGTGGGTTCCCTTTAACTCATATCCTGTCATGATATGATCAAAATTCTGACCGACATCAGAGCTCCAATCACCACCAGCATGACAAACTTCGCAGGTTAAATCTGTTTCAATCTCCGAATCATCCTGGGCAAAGGTAAGATTGCTTATGAGGAAGAGGACAAGGGCAAGTAGCAATTTCATCGCTTGAAATCCCCAAAGCTGTGACAGTCCTGACACTTATGAGGTATGGGTTTAAAGCGGATGGTATTCAGCTGCAGCTCAAATTTATGACATTGGCCACATGCCAGATCTTGATGTTGGCCATCCAGCGGGAACGCTGTCAGACTGTCATGATCAAATTCTGGAATTTGCCAGTTATGAGTAGAATGACAATCCTCACAAATTTCATCCTCGAATTGCTTCGAATGGACATCACGATGGCATTCATTACAACTGTAGTCAGTGTCCTCGTACTGGGTAATTTCTACATTGCTTTTGTGACAGGCAGAACAATCCAGGTCTTCGTGTTTCCCGGTGAGAGGGAAGAAGGTAGAGTTATGATCGAAGGATAAATCAACCCAATCCGACGTCTTATGACAATTCTCACACCAGGTCCCATTCTGTTGATAGCGAGAGAACTGGTCTCCATGAATGGTGGTATGACAAGACTGACAGCTCAGGGGCTCCCACCGATATACTGGTTCATCATTTTGCTCATGGCAAAAGATGCAAGGTTGAGCAAGATGGGCTCCGTCGATGGCAAATCGAGTATTCCGATGTTCAATCACACCAAATAATGGAGGAAAGAAGCCTCGGATACTATGGCATTGATCACAAGGATTATCACGATCTGGTTTCTTAAAGATGCCATCATGGTTATCTGCATGACAATCAGAACATTGATCAAAGCTTGAAGCCAGCTTAAACCGATCTTTCCTGGTGTGGCACAATTCGCAGTCGATGCTGACATGTTTGCCAACCAGTGGGTACCGTGTCACCTGGTGATTAAATGCTCCAGCCACATCTGCCTGTTTAAACGTGCTTTCAGTATGACATTTGAGACAATTTGAGCCAAATGATCCTTTGTGCTCATCGCGATGACAATTGGTACAGAGATTATATTCGAGACCAGTAAATTGTTGCGCATGGAACTCACCTACCACGTCCTGGGATGCTGTGTGGCATTTTTCACATTCAAGTTGTTTATGAGCTCCACGGAGAGGGAAATTGGTCTCAAAATCGTGATCGTAGTCATTTCTCGCATCGGTCCAATTATTTTCATTGTGGCAATCGTCACAGGTCTGGTCTACGAATTCGTTAGCATGTACTTCCACATGACAATTAGCGCATTCAGTTCCCAAACCCAGGAATGTGGATGAGAGGACATCACTTGCTTTTTGGGATTTGGCATATTCCAGGATATCATCTGATACGATGAATTCACTTTGATGGCATTCATTACAATTCAGCTTGAGGTGCTTCCCCTCGAGCTCATAACCCGTCTGTAAATGATCGAAATCCTTTTGAGAGGGCTCCCAGTGGATCATTTCAAAATTCCTATCCATGTGATCAGAATGACAGGCAAGACACTCGTTTTCCTCGAGATTACCATGGAAGCCGAGTTCATCTGCAATTCTGGTTTGGATTGGTGTATGACATTCCAGGCATTTTGGACTTAAATCTTTGCTACCCCAGGTATGGCAAGTTAGACAATTGGTGAATCCTGAAAGATGTGCATGAGGCTCTGCCAATGGTCCAGGGCTCAGTTGAGCCTTCAGGGTCAGAGGGTAAATAAGGAGGAAAAATAATCCGAAAGTGGAAAGCTTCAAGTTCATGACAGGGTTGAGGTCCCGAATTGGATGCCGATTGAACTCATCAGTTTGAAGGGTGGGATTCCTCCAGCAAAGATGAATACATAATCATTTTTAACCTGTTTTTTTTGATGAGCATGATTGATAATTACATGTTGCTCATGGATTGAATCCACGGTGGACTCATACATGATATTAATCCATCCGTTTTTGACTGCTTTGGCGACCTGCTCATCGTTTCTGGTCTTAATCCTGGCAAAACCATTCTTGCGATATGATAGGGTAACAATATTGCCTATTTGCTGACCCAGCCCCACGGCAGCTTCTACTGCAGAATCGCCACCACCGACTACCAGGATATGTTTATTCTGATAGGTTTCTGCATCCATCAATTTATAGGCGACCTTACTTAAATCTTCTCCTGGAATTTCAAGCTTCCGGGGTGTACCTCTGCGACCTAGAGCGAGAACAACATATTCGCTGGTGAATTCATCTGCACTGGTGGTAATTCTATACCCATCGCCATTTTTTTCAATGGCCTGCAATTGATGACCACTACGAAAATCAGGAGAATGACTTTCAAATATTTCGTCCCATATCTCCAGCAGCTCTTCCTTTGAGTATTCAGAGTTGCTCATTTCACCATAACCCGGCATCTCTATGGGCTGTACCATGACCAGTTTCCTTCTGGGGTATTGAAGGATCGTTCCACCTGGTTCACTTTGGTCAAGTAGAACAACAGGTAGCCCCATTTCCATAAGAGAAATGGTGCATGAAAGCCCTGCAGGTCCAGCACCAATTACCACGATGGGTTGAGAGGGGGTTGAGCCATTCAACTTTGATTGTATGGATTTAGCTACCCTAGCTCCCTGATTCACAGCATTTCTAATCAAGGCTAGACCACCGAGTTCCCCAATGATGTAAATGTTCTCAAAATTACTTTCAAGTTCTGAACTGAGTTGAGGAATATCCTCTCTGCTGGATATATCGCCCAGGCCTACCTCAATGCCACCCACGGGGCAACTCTCCATGCAGACCTCGTGTCCTACACATTTGCTCCCATTGATGAGAACGGCTTTACCACCTACCAGTCCAAGTACCTCACCTTCCGGGCAGACTTTTGTGCAAATACCACAACCAATACATCTGGATAAATCGATGATTGGGTGTTGCATGAGTGCTTTATTTGCCCCAATTCGTGTTGCCTCATTCAGCTTTTCTACGGTCTGATTCTGTTTACGCTTCCACCTGATGAGATAGGGCACAGTGAAAGCAAAAATGAGCACAGCTCCCAATAACCAGGATAATACCGATTCGTTGTTTAGAATATCCATGTGAATCCAAAACTTAAGGTGAGAATGATATGCAGGGTTAAAACGATAAAGATCGCATAGGCGAAAGGTTTATGAATGACATGCCACCAGTGAAATACTTTGCTTACGGCATCAAGTACGATGACACGCTGACTCATAATGAGCTGTTTCTCAACGGTCGCTTTGAAGAAAACCAGGTTCTGTTTGCTCACTCCGTATCGAACCTCAAAGTCTTTGAGAATCTGATTTAGTTGATAGCGACGTTTTATATCAAACACTGCAAGGTGATAAAGTGAAACCAGTGTTCCTGCACCACTTAATTGGGGGGTCAAGCCTTGTAGCTTATTGATATCATCAGGTAAAATCCCGAATTCCATCTGGAGTGAACGCAGTTTCGAAGCCTTCTCAGTATTAATTTGTTTCATGCTCATTTCGTGACCATCCCGGCGACGTGGGATGTGACCATATAAATACCTCCCCACGATGCCGCTCAGCATGACAGCAATCATGGCCCAATACATCACTCCAATGAGACCCTCGAATTTGAAAGTTGCATGGTATCCAGCCAGGAGGGGAGCCACAATTCCAAACCACATGTGATACTTGAGCCACTGGCTCAGGCGACCAACACCCCGTAAACGGTTCCAGCGCTTGCGAATAATATATAACCAGAGTAAAAACATAAAAAATGCGGCGAGGAAGCCAACACCATGCCCATATAGACCTGAAGGACCATATAAACCGTCTAGTTCTTTTAACAGATAGCGTTCTTCAACAGGGGTATTCAAATAGCTTGAGCTCTGGACAGAATAGAGCACCAGGAATGTGATGGTAAGCAGGGATAAGAGAATGATCACATAATTATGCAATTTTGCTTTAATCAATTTTGAAAGTCACTTCCTACATTTATTGAATAATAATTGAGAAATATTAATTTCTAGACCGACTCAATTATAAATTATTAATCATATATACACATGTTCTGGATCAACTCCTACAAATGCTGTAAATAAGGGTTGTTCAAACCTTCGTTGAAAATAGTTTTCTTCTGAAGCCAGACCCATTAAAAAGTAGGGTCCATACTCTAGGAGAAGCTCTGATCAAATTTTTACAGATTCGTATTATACTTGTCCTCTTAAGCATGCTGCTCGGAGGCAAACTCTCGGGTTCTGAGACCAGTTGGTTGCCCCAAGGGTCATTCTTCCCATCTCGATATCTGGATCCGGCAGCCGGTCAACAAAGTATAAGTGTTCTAAGCTATGAGGTTGAAGGGGAGACCCAGCAGCTTATGTATGTCCCAATTTCATTGAGCATGCACCAGCAATTTGTCCGCTCAATACAGTCCGAGACCAGGCAATGGGAACTGGGAATGGAGTTTACAATCTATTCACAGTTTTCAATCGTTGACGTGGGTGAGGCATTTATGGGAGGACTTCAGAATGCAGATTACCGGATATCCTCAGTTTTTCATTATCAGCGCAATTCCAACACACTGTATAGAGTAAGTCTCTTTCACCAATCCTCACACCTGGGAGATGACTACATCATTCGCAACTTCGTAGTGACTCCCACACTACGATCTCAAAATTATGAGCAGCTCGATCTCACCTTATTTAAAAAATTTGATGGTTGGAATCTCTATGGAGTAGCTGGATACAATGTTTCCCCCAATACCGTCCGAAAACGTCTCCTGCTTCAACTGGGTGTAGATTGGTATCATCCACTTTCAAAACAGCCCAAATATGCCCTGGTGGTAGGGATGGATGTGAAAATTTATGAGCACAATGAATATGTCCCCAATATAAGAATTGGCACAGGGATTGAGTTCGCGAGTGGGAGCCAAACACCGGTGAAACTTTTACTCAGCTATTATCAGGGGCATTTACCTTATAGCACACTCGAGTATCAAAAAGTGAGACTGACCGGACTAAGTCTTATCTTCGATTTTCCCCATCGGTAAATTCTAAATCAGTTTAAGGAATAACTGTATGTCTCTGAGTAACAGGTTATTACGTTTATCAACTATATTGCTAATATTGCTTATAGGTGCATGTAGCCATCATAGTGTTCGCCCAGATTCTGAGGAAAAAATACTTCTCCAAAATGCTTTGGAAAATATGTCCAGCGAGTATTCAAATCCCCGTTTGGTGACTGGTGAACTCATTGTCAGTGTGAAAAATATTGAGCTATTGTCAAGCGATGTTCTGATCGAATCGAACCAGGCAAATGGCATCAACGCTGAGCAACCTCCGTCATTACATATATGGAGTTCTGGTATCAGGGATTACCCAACTCAGCAGATGTTGTCAGAATCCACCATCAATCCACTGTCTGATCACAGTTTCGTTGATTCTGAATACGGGAATCAAATTTCATAATCACTCGAAAATTCAGATATATCACCTTTGATTATCGACCCGAGATTGATAAAGCCGCTGAGCGCCTGCATTGGGATCAAATCCCTGAAGATATTTTGGAGAAGTATGCGCGATCCGAGCGCTTTCTGGAGCATGAAGCTGGTCTGATAGATACAGTTTTCCAGCTTCTGGAGAACATTGCAGATCCCATCAGCCAGGCTGAAGCAATTTACAACTGGGTTCAGGCGTCCATGACCTACGTATTTCCTCCTGCAGCGGGGTGTAAAAAATGCCCTTAAAACATGGAGAGGAGATTGTGGTCAATACTCAGCTCTCTTTATGACAATGTGTAGAATTGCCGGTATTCCAGCTCGTCAGCAATCTGGCTTCAATTTTATGATCGATAATACAGGGGCGCATGTCTGGTCTGAGATCTATTTACCTGTCAAGGGATGGGTCCCAATTGATCCCACACGCAAAAATGGCTTTCTATTTCTGGACAACAAGCGACTTATCACGTCCATTGGCTTAAATATTCCTCTGGAGCATACACCTGCTTGGGCAAATTTCGAGAATTCAGAAGTTGAGCACGGCAAGACCGATTTTATGCAGATGTACACACTGGCAAGCAGTGGAATCAAGGCTGATTTTAGTAGCAAGCGTAAGGTGATTCGCTCGGTAGAACTCCCATAGTTTAAAGGATGTTGGGGCGGCAAAAATATCTGCCTTAAAAATATTCTTGAAGACTATCTAGATCGATTCTCGGTTCTTAATGAAAAAATAATGCCCTAACTTCAATATATCTTTTGACATAGCTACTGCCGAAAATTATACTATGCGGCTTTGCCACAGCAATTCATGTGATCGCATGAAATAATGTGCATAAGTACTATGAAATGTTGGTATTAGAGAGGACCTATGCTAATAAGTATGACCGGCTATGGCCGTGCCGAAGAAAAAATTGGTGATTTGAAGGTGGTTATCGAGCTGAGAGCTGTGAATAGTCGGTTCCTTGAATTCGTTATGCGTCTACCTCGTGGCTATGAAAAAGTAGAAGATGGAGCCAGAACCCATTTACAATCAATAATGACCCGTGGAAGAGTGACTATAACCATGAATATGGGGACGGATCAATCTGCCATTGGTAAGCCGCGGATGAATGAAGGATTGCTCCAACATTACCAACAAATTGCTATCAATAGCGCCCAGATTTTGGGTCGTGAAAGTGAATCATTATCTATTGCTGAGTTACTGCGATTCCCTGATGTAATCACTTACGACACAGACGCGGAAGATCAGGTCAAATTTAATGATGCCGTTTTAAACCTTATTAAAAAGGCTTCAGAACAATTACAGGCCATGCGGCTGCGTGAAGGTGAATTACTTGAGCAGGCCATCCTTGAGCAATTAGATAATATTATTGAGATTATTTCCAGAATTCAAGCTGAGGATAGTGGCCGTCTGGAACTCATCGCAGAAAAAATGCGCAAGAAGATAGCTGATAGCAGTTTACGGGGTGAGTCTCAAATTGATGAGAAACGTCTTGAACAGGAAATTGTGCTCTGGAGCGACAAGCTGGATATTGCTGAAGAATTGACCCGTCTGGATGCCCATATTCAACATTTCCGAGAGTTAATGGTGGAGAATGGTGATGCCGGTAAGCGTTTAAATTTTTTGCTGCAGGAGATGAATCGCGAAGCAAATACCATTGGCAGCAAAGCTAACTCGACTCCCATTGGACATGCTGTTGTAGAATTGAAAAATGAGATTGAACGCATAAGAGAACAGGTGCAAAATATTCAATGACATCCCAAAAAGGAAGATTGATCATTGTGGCTGGGCCTTCGGGTACAGGCAAGGGGACGGTTGAAAATGCTATTATGGAAAAATTTCCTGAGATTCAATTCTCAGTCTCTGTTACAACACGTCCACGAAGAGATTACGAAATAGAAGGCCAGCATTACTTCTTTATCAGTAAGGCCGATTTTCTGCAGCGTATTGAACGCGATGAATTGGTTGAATGGCAGGAAGTGTATTCAAAAAATGGACATTACTATGGAACCTTGCGTTCCTATGTGGATTCCGCTCTTGAGCAGGGGAAGCAGCTACTCATTGATATTGATATCAAGGGTGGGATTAATCTGAAAAAGGCATACCCTGATAACAGTGTATCAATTTTCATCAAACCGCCTTCAGTTGAGGCTTTGGAAGAAAGACTCATCAATCGAAACACTGATAGCCCGGAACAGATCAGGATTCGTCTAGATCGCATGCCGGAAGAAATGCTATTGGGAAAACAATTTGACTATAACATCGTTAACTCTGAATTAAATGAAGCAGTTAACGAGTTTACCAAAATATTAGAAAATGAAATGTATCAACAACAAAGGAGTATATAAATGGGTTTACAGACAGTACCGTTCAGGAAAATCGAAGAGCATACCGAAGATATTTTTGAAGCAGTGACTGTGATCGCTAAAAGAGCGAGACAGATCATTGGTGATCGCTATGTCATCGAAGAAGAACGCCGTCGGGAAGAAGAAAACCTTGAAGAGATCAGTGGTGAAGATGAAATGGCACCAGCAGCCTACGAAGTGGACACTGAAATTGATAGAGAAGCATATGATGCTGTTGTGAAGCCCACAACTGTAGGCCTTACAGAATTCCTATCCGGTGATCTCAAGTGGGAAAAGCAGGCCATGTTTGATGATGGTCCCGCTGAAGAAGAGGAAACTGAAAAAGCCTAACTGACCAGGATTTCTTTCAGGTGATGAATAAGCATGATCAGATAAAAGCCTTCGTTAAAGAAGAGTTAGAGATTTTTGGTGGACCATTATACATGCCTGAAACAGTTCTGGAAACTGATATGGAGAAAACCTCTGTGAGTAGTGATGTAAAGACACTCAGCGAATTCAATAATGTGATTGAGAACTGCATGAACTGTCCTCTTGGTGCTACCCGCACAAACTTTGTGTTTGGTGCAGGCAATCCCGACGCAGATGTCATGTTTGTAGGAGAGGCTCCTGGTGAAAAAGAGGATCTTGAGGGCCTGCCCTTTGTCGGACGATCAGGCAAATTGCTCACAGATATCCTCAAAGCCATCGATCTCACTAGGGATGATGTCTATATCGCCAACATACTCAAGTGTAGGCCACCAAAAAACCGAGATCCAAATAAAGCAGAGATTGAAGAGTGTGAGCCTTATCTCCTCAAACAGATCGAGATGATTAAGCCTAAACTTCTGGTAGCCCTGGGACGTATCTCAGCAACCACTCTGCTTCGGACCAAGGATTCTCTGACATCAATGCGAGGTCAGGTCTTTGACTATCATGGTACCGATATGGTGGTTACCTATCATCCTGCTGCACTCCTGAGAAATCCCAATTGGAAACGTCCTGCCTGGGAAGATTTCAAGAAAATTCGTGAGATGTATCTAGAGAAGAGAGGGGAGCAGGCGTGAGTGAAACCAGTCAAAATTTAAGACTACCACCCCACAACGAAGAAGCCGAACAAAGCGTCATTGGATCAATGATGCTGGATCGCATGGCACTTTCTTCAGCTATGGAATTCCTAGAACCAGAAAGCTTCTATCGTCCAGCACATGCGAAAATATTTAATGCCATCCTTAATCTGGATGCACGTGGTGAACCCGTTGATCAGATTTCCGTTGTCGATGAATTAAAAAGAAGCGGTGATCTCCAGGCAGCTGGTGGTGCCTATTATATCACTGAGTTGACTGAAAAAATTCCGTCGACTGCCAATGCTCGTTATTATGCTCGTCTCGTTATGGAAAGTTCAGCCCTGCGTGCGTTGATTCAACTTTCAGCAGAACTATCAACGGAAGCCTATGAAACCCGTGAACGAGTTGACGATCTCCTTGAGAAAGCAGAAAGCAAAATATTCGAACTCTCAGAAAAACGCTTCAAAACAGCTGATTTTGTAAGAATCCGCAGTGCGTTGGATGAGGCTTTTGCCCAGGCTGATAAATTTCATGAAAATCCAGGTGGTATCCGTGGTGTGGCAACGGGTTTTGATGCACTTGATGATATTACCTCAGGTTTCCAAAAATCTGATTTAATCATTGTCGCAGCCAGGCCATCCATGGGAAAAACAGCCCTGGCTTTGTCTCTGGCTCGGAATGCATCTGTAAAATTTGGTACCAAGATTGGCATTTTCTCATTGGAGATGTCAAACTATCAATTGGCCATGCGATTACTCTGCAGTGAAGCCAAAGTTGATGCTCACCTTGTCCGCACAGGGCGTCTTCCATCCAATTTATGGCCTAGACTGAGTACTGCTGCTGGAAACCTGGCTGAAGCCGAAATTTATTTAGATGATTCTGCCTCTCTTAACATCACCGAACTCCGGGCCAAGGCTCGACGTTTGAAAGCTGATAAGGGTATCGACCTGATCATTGTTGACTATATGCAACTCCTACAGGGGACTGGGAGAGTAGAATCCCGACAGCAGGAAATCAGTCAAATTTCCCGTTCTTTTAAAATGTTGGCAAAGGAACTTGACCTACCCATTGTTGCTCTGTCACAGCTTTCAAGGGCCGTTGAAACAAGGGGAGGGGACAAACGCCCCATCCTCTCAGATTTACGTGAATCTGGTTCCATTGAGCAGGATGCTGATGTTGTCATGTTTATTTATCGTCCAGAAAAATACGGTGTCCTCGATGATAATGGAAATACTCAGGAGGGTCTTGCTGAACTTATCGTGGCCAAACAGCGTAATGGTCCAACTGGAACCGTGAGGCTCAGTTTTATTGATAAATTTGCCTCCTTTGAAAACCTTTCTGCCTATACACCATCTGCACCACCAAATGAAGGAGCTCCTGAACCTTTCTAATGGCCGCGGCAATACTAGATCGAATCCTGAACACGGACGGGGCTAAGTACCCCAATGACTTCCAGAACATCATCGAATTGATGGGTGGAAGCAATTCAGTGGGTCCCAGTGGGGAAGATTTTGTCTGGCGCGCCTACATCTTTGGGAAAAAAGCCCATCAGGGGCAGCTCAGAAAATCAGGCGAACCCTACTTTACTCATTGTGTTGAAGTGGCAACGATTCTGGCAGAAATGAAGCTGGATCCAGTGACCGTTTCAGCAGCATTGCTACATGATGTTATTGAGGATACTGGCTACACACACAAGGATGTGGAGCAGGAATTCTCAGAAGAGGTCGCCCGCCTCGTCGATGGTGTTACTAAGCTTTCGGATATAAAATTCCGCAGTGAAGAGGACAAACAGGCAATCAACTTTAGAAAAATGCTCCTTTCTGTGGCCGATGATATTCGTGTCATCATCATCAAATTTGCAGATAGGCTTCACAATATGCGCACCCTTCAGCATCTCCCTGCTGTAAAGCAGAGACGCATCGCTCGAGAGACTCGGGATGTGTATGCCCCCCTGGCTCATCGTCTGGGGATGTATAGAATAAAGTCCGAAATGGAAGATTTAATCTTCGATGTTTTGGAGCCAAAAGCATCTCAGGAACTCAATAAACTCATTCCCAAACGACAGGCATTTTTTGAGAAATATGTACAGAAATTTCTGGAACCTGTTAAGGAGAAGATGGATGCCACAGGATTTGAAGCCGTTTATAAAAGCAGATTCAAATCTCACTATTCCATTTTTCGCAAAATGCGGGATCAGAACCGACCTTTTGAAGATGTTTTCGATATTTATGCGGTCCGTATTATCGTCGACAAGGTTGAAGCCTGTTATAGCGTCTTAGGGCTCATTCATGCATTCTATACGCCTATCCAGGAACGCTTTAAGGATTTTATAGCTCAACCCAAATCCAATGGATATCAGAGTATCCAGACCACTGTCGTAGGTCCTGAAGGCTTTCCAGTTGAAGTCCAGGTCAGAACAAAGGATATGGATGATACTGCTGAAGAAGGTGTTGCAGCACACTGGCAGTATAAAGAGCAGGATTCAAAATCAACCCAGGATGATATTGATCAGCAGGTAACCTGGTTGAGAAATTTGGTCGACATTCTACAGACCGAAGATAAAACCACCTCTCATCAATTTATGGATCTATTGAAAATTGATCTCTACAAAGATGAAATATTTGTCTATACCCCAAAAGGTGAGGTTCGAATTTTACCCCTGGGGGCTACTCCCCTTGATTTTGCCTTTGATGTGCACTCTCAGGTGGGATTGCATTGTATCGGTGCTAAGGTAAATGGACGCATTAAGCCACTTAATAGTGAATTAGAGAGCGGGGATAAGGTTGAGATCATCACCAGTGATTCTCAAAAGCCCAATTCCTCCTGGTTAAAATTTGTAAAAACTTCCAAAGCCAAATCCAATATCAGAAAATGGGTCAAAGGTCAAGAGTTTGAGCAAAGCGTGCGACTTGGTAAAGAGATTCTTGAACGAGAATTACGCAAGATTAAGAAAGCCAAGGAATGGAAACATCTTAAAAATCCGTATATCACACTAAAATTTGAATCAGAGGAGAAAATGATAGCCTCAATTGGTTCAGGTCATCGAACCATTTCATCCATTCTTGGCAAATTTTTCCCTGATGAATATTCCAAGCCCCGGAAAGAAAAACCAGATAGCTATTACGCCGAATCATTTCTCAATCGAGCCAGAAGGAATACCAAAGGGGTTTCCATCCAGGGTATCGACAACATGATGATCAGCTTTGGCAAATGTTGTAATCCAATTCCGGGTGATCCCATTCTGGGTTTTATCACGCGGGGTAGGGGAATTACTGTTCATCATAAAGATTGTGATACTGTCGGGACTAACCTGCCAGAAGAAGAACGTATTATTGATGTGGATTGGGCTGCCGCCCGTTCACAGAAATTCCTAGTCCGCCTCAAGATACTATCACAGGAGCGGAAACATTTAGTTCGAGACGTCACGGAGACGATCTCTTCCTATGATATTAACATTGATACTCTATCCATGAAGGTCGACGGTGATGTTGTTACCGGTCTGGTCATTATTGAGGTAGAAGGTGTCAAACAATTAGATCGATTAAAAGCAAAACTACTGGCGTCAGAAGGCGTGATAAGCGTAGAACGCGAGTAGAGCCATGGCTAAGAAAGGATAACCCATGTCAATCACATACACAAAAAAAGACGTAGCAAAAAAAACTGCTGAGAAACTAGGCCAAAAAATATTCCAGACCGAGGAAATCGTAGATGGCGTTTTTACGGTTCTTCGCGAAATGATGAGCGGTGATGAACCTTCAATCCGAATTGAAGTCCGTAATTTTGGTGTTTTTGAGGTCAAACCTACCAAAGCAAAACCTCGCGCTAGAAATCCTCGCACTAACGAAGAAATCTATGTTCCTGCCAGAAGAAAAACGCATTTCAAACCTGGTAAATTGCTCAAAGAAGTTTTGAAACAACCAGTAGACTAAACTTTTAGACATACTGTCACATGCAAGGGCGAATATTAGCAATCGATCCCGGGGGGAGACGTGTGGGCTTAGCCCTTACTGATCCTCTGAGGATAATTGCGAGTCCTTATGAGACGCTGCTGATTTCTAGTAATGATGATGCAGTTGAGCAGATCCGTGAAGTCATTCAACGGGAGCAAGTGACAGAAGTGGTGGTTGGAGTACCTCTCAGGCCCGGGGCAGAAAAAAGTGAACAAGCCAAACGGGTCGAAGTATTTATTGAGGTACTGAAATCCAGGATTGACCAACCTGTGTTTACCATGGATGAGAGCTATAGCTCTGTAGAGGCTGAAGAATCCTTGCATCGTATGGGTAAAAAGGTTGGTGATGATAAGGGTGCAGTCGATAGGATTGCGGCTGCTATTATATTGAAACAATATCTTCAGGAAACGCAAGGATAATGAAACGGTAGAAATATCATGACGAAGAGATTCACACCAGAAACACTCGCGATCATCTCAGGATTATTACTTACCCTCAGTTTTCCACCTTTTGATATGTTTTTTATTGCCTGGGTGGCTTGGATACCGCTCTGGGCAGCCTTGCAGCAGGACGGATGGCAGAAAGGTTTCAAATTAGGGTATATCACTGGATTTATTTTTACCCTGACGAGCCTGAATTGGATAGCTAATAACTCAGGAACCAATTTCTGGGTTGCCTCAGCATCCATGATGGGCAGCGTAGCCTACATATCACTCTGGTTTGGATTATTCGGCTTGATGATTGCCAGAACAGGTCGAAATCTTGGTACGAAGGGACTCTGGATGGCCCCCGCATTCTGGGTTTCCATTGAATTCCTGTATAGCTATCATGGGTATACCCTTGCATTTCCATGGCTGTCATTGGCTATGACTCAGAACTTTGCACTTCCACTCCAACAATTAGCGGAATATGGTGGTATCTATGCCATCAGTTTTTGGGTTGTTATGATCAACACCATTCTCTTCCAACTGGAGTTTGGGAAAATCACCGTTCGAACCCAACAATTGGTCTGGGGTGTTTTGGGCTTCATAATTGTAGGTTCCTTCATTTTCGGAGCGGTACGCATGAAAGTGGTGGGAGAGTTAAATAGCTCAACCATCAGGGTGGGAATTATTCAGACCAATCTGGATCCACATCAAAAATGGGTTCGCGCAAAAAAGAACAAGCATGTTGAAGCGATTCTGGAGCAATCAAGAAAAGCTGTCAAGGATAGTGCTCGCATTATCATATGGCCAGAAAGTGCCGTACCTGCTCATTTGGCTTATTACCCACAGTTTGATCGCAAGATCCGGAAATTTGTTGAGAATAACGGAGTATCCATCCTGGCAGGCGCCCTGCATCACGAAGAGAAGAATGGGGATTATCAATTCTTCAATTCAGCCTTCTACTATTCTCCAGGTTTGCCAGTTGTAATCTCCAGCAAACAGGGTCTGGTTCCCTTTGCAGAACGTATTCCCATGGTTGAAACCTTCCCAATCCTGGCAAATCTAAATTTTGGACAAGCGAATTTTCAGCCTGGTGACGAATCAGTTGTGTACCCCATGGGCAGTCGAGATGAAGTCACTGATCTTGGTACGTTAATTTGTTATGAATCTGCTGATCCCTACATATTCCGAACTTTTATTAATAACGATGCCGATCTCATGTCCATCATCACAAATGATGCCTGGTTGGGCAATACACCGGGTCCATATCAACACCTAGCTGCAGGAAGACTCAGGGCCATAGAGCACCGTGTAAGTATTGCGAGAGCTGCTCAAACTGGTATAAGCGCCATGATATTGCCCAATGGTATGATAGCTAAATCAATTCCTCTCGGACAAAAAGGTGAGATTGTCTACGATGCCCCTATAGGTCTGGAGAGAACCTTCTACAGCAGGCATGGGAATGTTTTTGCTCTGACGATTCTCCTGCTCTCTTCCCTGGGACTTCTCTGGGTGGTCCTGGGTAAAACCTCCAAACCAGAATAAAATTTTTATTGAATTTATGCCTATACCTAACTTATATCAGGTATTCCCATCTTGAAATATATTCTGATTATTTGTTTGATATATGGATTGGGATTTGGTCAATCCAGTCATCGGGGTTTGACTACCGAGCTCCTCAAAGATTTGCAAAGGGCAATTGCTGATTCTACATCACTGCCTGGGGATAGCCTGAATATATCATTCACGGATGAATCAACTCTGACAGCGTTTTTGAATTCATGCTTACCAAAGACACCAAACCAGTCCGAGATTGGTCAAGTTGATATTACAAGCAACGCTATCACACTATCAATAAATCATAGCACTTCAAAATCTATACGGAACTCAAGATACCTTCGTCAGTTAGAACTCCATGTGCGCTTTATTCATGAACAGACAGAGTATGCCTGGCAGGGAATAATCTCAGATAATCTGTCCAAGGCTCAGCTAAAATCGATTCTCGATGAAGAAATCCCTTTCGAGGTTAAAGGGAATTATTCCAGGGGTGAGCCTGCAGTAATCCTGATTGTTTTGACAACATTAGGTGTATTTTCCCTCGGTGCAGCACTCTTTTTTATAAGGACTTAAAAATTGCGACATCTTAACATAAAAGTCTTACTGGTAGCCATATTGGCAGTCTTCCCAATAATTGGGGAATCGGCTGATGGGTTGATATCTAAACCTTCCGTCCTGAAAAGTACACTAATTCCCGGTTGGGGAGAGCACAGTTATGGGGCTCATAGCAAAGGATATCTTTTTAATGGCATTGAGGCTGCGCTGTGGATATATGCCGGTATCGCCAGCTCAACAGCCAGGAGCCATGAGAATGATTTGTATTATTTTGCCAGTGAATATGGCCAGATAACTGATCCCCAAAATAAATCTGATGTCTTTTTAGATCGTGTATCTAAATATGAAAGTATGGAAGCCTATAATGAGCAAATGCTTCGGAACCGACAATGGGATCGGATTTATTCTGCTGAAAATGGGTATAACTGGAGTTGGGAATCAGATGAAAAACGTGTGGAATATTTTGATATCAAAACCGAACGTTATTTGTGGAGGCAGCGCCTGACGTACACCTTTGGCGCTATCGCACTAAATCATCTGATTAGCACTATGGATGCGCTATATCTGAAGCGTTTGAATACGACAATGGTTATTCAACCCGAGGTGACGGATGGAAGCGCTGGTTTAAGAATTGCTCTGACCTTTTGATGGCTGGACTGATTTGGCAGACAATAACTCCTATACAAAAAAATCGAGTTCAGATGTAGATCCCTGGCTAATCTGGTTCACCTTTTTTGCTTCAGCCCTCGTATTTACCTCACTCTTTATTGTTTCATCATCCATGTGGCACATTGGGATCATTGTACTTACGCTGGGAGTTCTCTGGACAACTTCTCCATCTCCGCTGCGGACACTCGCTTTCATCCTGGGTCTGGTTTTATTTTTGGCCCTGCTGCAAATCATATTCTCTCCATTTATGCGAGACCTTTTCCTAAAATCGTTGGAGAAGGGCTTCCTGTGGTCGGATTGGCAGTATTTACTTTTTGCCGTAGAACGATTTGCCTGGCCCCTGGTCATTGTGTCAAGTTTTCAATCGAGACTTAGCAATCCAGCTACTATTGCCCAGCTGACTATACTCCTGTCACCTCTGAAATGGTTGGGTTTTCAGATCGGTAAATTGCAAACATTGGTCGTGCTGTCGTTGAGGTTTATTCCCTCTCTTAAGATGGAGTGGCAGCGATTTTCCAGATTTCAGCTCTATTTTGTTTCAGGTTCTCCAAGAAAGACCTATCTCCAAAGATTAAGATTCTGGCAAGGTGTTTTTAAGGCCCTGATCGCTCAAACTATTCATCGGTCAATGACACTGGGTGATTTACTTGCGATACGGGGGCTACCCACCGTAAAGTCGAATATTACTTCAAAATATATGCTCCTATTAAGTTGCGCCTGGTTGAGTATTGGGTTGATCTTCCTCGCATTGGATGAGACGATGATCATTATTTGGTCTATCATGACCATCTGGATGGGTTTAGTCACCCTTGCCAGAAAACAAGAAGTCATTATATGAAGATAGCTCTGCTCATTCAATATGATGGGTCAGCCTACCATGGGTGGCAGATTCAAGTAGACCCTGAAACGATACAGGGCCATATAGAGAGAACTTTGTGCAAGGTATTAGGTCAGGAAATTGGCCTCATAGGTTCGGGAAGGACAGATAGTGGTGTGCATGCTCTGGGGCAGGTTGCACATTTTGAAGTTGAAACCTGCTCTATTCCGGTGGAAAATCTATGGAAAGCACTCAATCGCCAACTTCCTGATGACATTAGACTCATTGCATCATCGAAAGTTAGTGATGGTTTTCACAGCCGCTTTGCTGCCGTGCGGCGTCAATATTTATACCAGATTACCACTGCACCCAATGTGCTGGATCGCAATACGCAATGGTATGTCCGGCACCCCCTGGATATTTCTAAATTACACAGCTTAGCACAGCTTATTTTAGGCGAGCATGACTTCTCAAGTTTTTGCTACGCTGGTACTGAGACAGAAAATATGGTCTGTAATCTGGCGCTGGCTTCCTGGGAAGTGTCTCAATCAGGTGTTCTGAAATTTACCATCGCTGGAGATCGATTTTTGCACCATATGGTACGTATGCTTGTAGGGAGTATGATTGAAGTTGCCCGCGGGAAGTGGGATATTGAACACTTCTCAGCGCTATTGAACAAACCGAATCGACAATCTCACACTGTGACCGCTCCAGCAAATGGACTTGCTCTTCAACAAGTTAGCTACCCAGAAGACATTCAACCCTCCTGGAAAGTTTGAAAGGATGGACTTGTCAGATCAAGCATTAGAGCTTATTATTTAGATTCAAGATTTGGAATGATAATACATCGATGAAAAAAATTACCACATTAATCTTCGCATTAGCCCTGTTTCTAGGAATGCTGACCCTTTCTCTCAGAGAATTGAGAAACTGGCAGATACCTGGCGTTAGTGAATATACTACCGCAATTGTTGTAGATGATAACCTAGCTCCTGCAAACATTTCACCCGCTGAGATTCCCGAGAAGATCTCTTTATACGATTCACGGGAAACTGCCATTACACGAGGAATAGCAGATGTTTCACCTACGGTTGTAGGTATTTCTACAACTCAGATCAGATATTCTCAATCTCCGCTCATGTCCGATCCCTTCTGGCGCTTCATCATGCCCGGGACACCACGTTGGTTTCAGGAAAAAGAAGCCGTCATTGGGTCAGGTTTTATTTATGATGAAGATGGATATATCATAACCAATGCCCACGTTGTGGAAAATGCTGTGGAAATTATGGTTACCCTGGCAAATGGCAGTCAGCACAAGGCTGAGGTCGTGGGGATAGATGAAAAAACAGATCTGGCAATTATTAAAATTCTTGATCCAGGAAAGTATCCTGCGGCTGAACTGGGTAACTCCGATCAAATTATTCTGGGTGAGTGGGTTATCGCTCTGGGAAACCCATTTGGCCTGTTTAGTGAGAGCAAAATGCCCATCGCAACGGCAGGTATTATCAGTAGTCTTCATATGGACTTCGGATTCCAGCAATCCGGTCGCATTTATCAGGATATGATTCAAACCGATGCCTCAATCAATTCAGGAAACAGTGGGGGACCGTTGGTTAACGCTGAAGGACAGGTCGTGGGAATCAATACTTTTATCTTTTCTGGCGGGAATCATAGTGGTTCCATTGGGATTGGATTTGCCTTACCCATCAATAGAGCCATTGGTATTATTGATGAGTTGAGAGCCAAGGGGTTTGTGGATAGAAATTACTCCACTGGGATCAGCTATCGCCCCAATAATCCTCGAACTGCTCAACTTCTAAACCTGGGATCAAATGTAGGCGTGGTTGTAGTGGGAGTAAAAGATGGCTCACCTGCTCATAGAGGAGGTGTCGAAGTTGGTGATCTTATTGTGGGTCTAGATGGTCAACAGATCCAAACTGACGATGATATTTTTACCTACTTTAATCTTCAGGATCTGAAGAATGGTGATCAGCTTACTCTAAATATTTTACGTCAAACAGAGAGTATGGCCCTGCCCATCATACTCGGTGAGACGGTTGTACCGTCTGAGTGATAAGCAATTCAGTATTTCATCAACCATATCTAATATTTTGGCAAGTAAATAGCATCGATCATTCCCTTGGAAATCATGGCCTTTCCCATGGAAATGCGTGTTTTATTCTGGACACCTATCGCTTATCTTTGCGCGGTTTAATAGAGAGGAATTATTTAGACAATTATGGCTCGTGAAGGATATCCAAATATTGCATTTGTGTTGGGGCTTACACTGATCCTAACCACAATAACTTTTTTCAATGAGGGTTCTCTTTACTGGAAAATCCCATCAATGCTTAGCGGCGTACTCTTACTTTTTACTTTATATTTTTTCAGAGATCCTGAACGCGAAGTTGTCATCAACTCCAAACACATCTTAAGCCCCGGTGACGGTGTCATTGTTGAAATCAAGGATGTTGAAGATGATTATGTGGGTGACGCAACTCTCATCACAATGTTTTTATCTCCCTTAAATGTGCACATCAATCGAGTTCCCATCTCTGGTAAAATTGGATTTGTCAATTATAAATATGGTGCCTTTAAGGCAGCCTTTGCTGAAGATGCCTCAGAGGTGAATGAGCAGAGCGTCGTGGGTATGGAGAATGATTTGATGAAGGTTAAATTTTCCCAGATTGCTGGTGCTGTTGCCCGTCGAATTATCAATTACCTCCGAGAAGAGGATGAAGTGACCCAGGGAGACCGATATGGTCTTATCAAATTTGGAAGCAGAATGGATGTGGTAATCCCCAGAGCTGCCAATATTCTGGTAGAAATGAAGGAGCCAGTACGTGGTGGTATCACCATCCTGGCTAAAATGGATTAATTATGGTACGAGATCCCGCTCGCAAAAGACGACCCCTCAAGGAAAATCCACGTCGAAGATTTATCCCCAACTCGTTTACAATCTTTAATATGTTTCTAGGTTTTATGTCCATTCTCTCCTCTGCCAATGGTGATTATTTCTGGGCCGCATGGTTCATTATATTTGGTGCTATCTTTGATGGATTTGATGGAAAAATCGCCCGCGCTCTGGACAGTACATCTGATTTTGGAATCCAGTTTGATTCTCTGGCAGATATCATCACCTTCTGTCTGGCACCCTCAGTATTTGTTTATATGGTCTGGGCTGAACCCCTTGGGCAACTGGTGGGCGGCTTTTATGCCTTCATGCCTCTCATGTTGGGATCAATTAGATTGGCAAAATTTAATCTCGAAGCAGAAGGCGACCAAAAGAGTCAATTCTATGGTGTACCCACACCTCTTATGGCACTGACAGTCGTTGGTATCTGGTTATTCATGAGCCAGATCCATGAATATCCTTTTTTAAAATGGCAGCCACAGCAATTTGGTGGTGATGCTCGATTCGTATTACCCCTGGTCATGATTATATCAAGCCTCATGCTATCAAAGATTCCATTTTCAAAATCACCTCCCATGAGTTTGAAGGGGACAGCAAAAGAGAAATGGGTGCTTATATCCAGTATAACTATGGTTATTCTGGTCTTTGTCAGCAAGGGCTTTCTGATGTTTCCTCTAGCCGTTCTCATGATTCTATCCAGCTTATTTAAATGGACCAGAACCCACCGTGATGAAGTGGCTGAGGTTGAGTAATGGATCCAAGGCGTCGCAATATTAAAATAATTGTTCTCATGATCTTTAGCGGTGCCATCATTGGCTCTGTATTGGGGGATGTAGCAGCAGCTTTGCTCCCTGAAAGTGTGGTCCGAGATTTCTTTGTACTATCATTTGATACCTCAAAATATGGATTGGCCGAACCCTTTGTTCTCGATCTTCGAATTTTTTCCCTCACCTTTGGATTTACTCTAAAAGTAAATTTTATGGGTGTCGTGGGAATGGGTGTAGCCTATTATCTTTTACGTTATTATCGGGTGTAGTGAAGTGTTTAATAAAAACATATTTGAAATATTTATTAAGGAGTAATCCATGAGTTTACCTGGTGGCTGGGAATGGCTAATAATCATCTTATTTATCTTGATCTTCTTTGGCGCAAAGCGCTTGCCTGAAATGGCCAAGGGGCTTGGCAAAGGTATCCGAGAATTCAAGGGTGCTTTGAGTGGTATTACCGATGAAATTGAAAAAGCTGGTAATACACCCGCTGAACCAAAAGCTGAAGAAAAAGCCGAAGAAAAGACTGAAAAAAAAGAAGACTAAACCTCATCCTGAATTTGTAGAAGTTGCATCCATTCTACTTATCTGAATATTTCAATATTTCTATTGCCCGGGCTTTGAGGAGCTCAAAATATGGATTTAATGTTCATTCCATCTGCATAGGATATTCTCGAAAAAAAATGTCTGCCCTAAGAAACAATTTATAAGTCAAAGACTATAAAAGATGTTTTGGATAGACTGCTGGTTAATATGAAAAAAAAGATAGCGTAAAATATAGTGATACTTGCATTTCAATACCCCGGATTAGCCTGGCTGTTTTTAAGTATACCAGCCCTACTCATGGTCTATATATTTTACTCACGGAAGCGATTCGGGACGCTCAGATTTTCTTCCCTGCTTATGTTCGAAGGAATTTCAAAAACCTCAGGCATGTGGAGAAAACATATTCTCTACACCTTACGAATTCTGGCTATTATGTCAATTATTATTGCCCTTATGCGACCTCAGGAACGCAATGCCCTGCAGGAGGTGAATGCTGAAGGTATTGATATTATGATGGTCATAGATATCTCAGGGTCAATGCGGGCCATGGATTTCAAACCAAACCGGCTGGAAGCTGTTAAAAGGGTTGCACAGGCATTTGTTTCTCAACGAAAGAATGATCGCATTGGTCTCAACGTTTTTGCTCGGGAAAGCTTTATGCAATGTCCCTTGACGACTGATTTGAACAGGCTGAATGAATTTATCGCAGGTCTTGAAATCGTGAATGAAAAATTTGATGGTACCGCCATTGGGATGGCAGTGGCTGGAGCTATAAATCGATTACGAGATTCAGATGCGAAGAGTAAGGTCATTGTTCTCCTCTCAGACGGCCGCAATAATGCAGGTGAATTAGATCCTATAACGACATCTGACCTGGCTAAAGAGTTTGGTATTCGAATCTATACAATTGGCGCTGGTACCCGTGGTACTGCTGCCATGCCGGTGCAAACAGTGATTGGTGTGAGAAAAGTTCAGGTTCAGGTAGATATTGATGAAGAAACTTTGACTAAAATTGCTGATATCACCGGCGGACACTACTTTAGAGCTACCGATGAAAAAAGCCTGGCGGCCATTTACCAGGAGATTTCTGAAATGGAGACCACTGAGTATAGCGTCAGAGAATATGTACAGCATGCTGAGCTCTTTTATTATCCGCTTCTTGTGGCACTTTTCCTTTTGATTATTGAGTTCATTTTAGAGCGCCTGGTTTTCAGGAGATTCCCCTGATGATCCAATTTGAAACATATCCCATATGGCTACAGAGTCTGCTCTGGTCCATTATTCCTCTGATGATATTGGCTGGTATCTGGTTTCGCCTCTCGCGTAGAAATTTATTGAAGAAAGCTGGGGATCCTGAACTTATTGAACAACTCTCCAGGAGTGTTAGCAAGCGCAAGAGATTGGCCAAGGATATGCTCCGGTTATTTGCTATCCTGGTGCTCCTATTTGCGGCCTGGGGACCCAAATTCTCTGATGAGTTAACGGAGATTCATCGTGAAGGTGTAGATATTGTCGTGCTGTTGGATGTGTCCAATTCAATGCGTGCCCAGGATATAAAGCCTGATCGTCTTGAGAAAGCTCGCTTTGAACTGAGGAAATTGATCAAAGAATTACGAGGAGATAGGATTGGATTGGTGGTGTTCGCTGGACAAGCCCATCTCCAAACACCCCTTACCTTGGATTATTCAGCATTTGATATGTTTTTGGACATTTCAGATGAGTCGTTAATTGGTGTCCAGGGTACCTCCTTTGAGAATGCTCTGGAAATTGGTCTCAGTGCTTTTGATCCAGATGATCAGCAGCATCGTGCGATGATTGTGATTTCGGACGGTGAGGATCATGAAGGAAATCTTGAGGAAGTTCTCCAGCGAGCCCGCAAAGAAAACGTCATTATCCACACTGCAGGAATAGGTTCTTTCTCAGGTACACCTATCCCTCTCTATGATGATAGAGGAACCATAAAGGGCTACCGTAAAACCAGTAGTGGTGAAGTTGTAACAACCAGACTCTATACAGAAACGCTCCAATCCATAAGTGTAGAAACCGGTGGAAGATTTGTACATCTCAATACGGCTACTGCAGGTCTTGAAGATATCTATAATGATATCCTGGGAATGGAGCAGAAGGAATTCAGTCGCCATGAATTCACCAATTTTAAAGAACAATTTCACTGGTTCGCCTGGCTTGCACTCCTCTTTTTGGTACTTGATTTATTGATAACTGATTTACATAGTACTGAAAGAAACTGGGAAGGAGATTACATTCGTGATTAGCCTTACCAGAAGCCTTATAATTTATGTGATGTTGATTTTATTCCCCATGTTTAGTGTATTCGGTCAATCCAATGCAAAAAAAGCCTTCGATGAACAGAAATATGAGGAAGCTGTTGAAGCCTGGAATAAGCTGCTTGAAGAGAACCCGGATTTAAAAGATATTCATTATAATCAAGGAAATGCTAATTATAGATTGGGTGACCTGGAGGAAGCCATTGGCTCCTATGAGCAGGCCTTGAGTCTGAAAGATAAAAACGCGCTTGCTGATGTATATTACAACCTGGGAAATGCCTATTTAAATAAGCAGGATGTGGAGAAGGCTCGAGATTTTTATAAGCAAGCCCTTCGAATTCGCCCTGACGATCAAGACGCAAAAGCAAATCTGGAACTGTTGAACCATATGCCTCCACCACCTCCTCAAGACCAAAATTCTGAAGATGGGGAGGACGATAAAGAAAAGCAGGACAAAGAGGATCAGGAAGAACAAAACGACTCAGAATCTCAAGACCAGAACGATGAACAACAGGAAGACCAGGAGCAGCAGAATCAAGATGAATCTGAGGGTGATGAAGAAGATGAACAGCAATCTCAGGATGAGCAAGAGCAGGAAGACCAGCAGCAGCAAGAAAATCCCTCAGAAGGCGAGGAACCTGTCGACCAGGAAGAGTTAATGAATGCCCAGCAATTGCTTGATGCCCTGAAAGATCGTGAAACTGAAAATATGCGCGAACAGATCAGACTAAAGACCTCAGGTAAAGACAATGAAAAAGATTGGTAATGAGATGAAGCAAAAGTATTTCTTCCTCCTCATATTTCTTCTTGTTGGCTCCGTGGCTTATGGCCAGGTCAAAATCACCGCCAGTATAGATGCCAAACAAATTCTGGTAAAAGAATCATTTACCTGGAAACTAGAGGTTGAGGGTAGTGATATAATGCCAAACGTGCGACTGGGAGATATTGATAAAATTGCACTGCTCTCAGGACCCATGCAATCATCCAACTACACTATTGTGAATGGCAAAACGAGTAGTAAAAAAACCATAAGTTATACATTTGTTGCCATGGAAGCTGGTCAGGTTGTGTTTCCAGCGGTGGATGTCAATCTCGGCAATACAAGATACAAAACCAAACCTTTGAGGCTTGAGATTGTAGCGGCTCGCGGATCTGGTGCACAGCAGGCTTCAGCCAGTCAAACAGTCTACCTGAGGGCTCTCCCATCTAAATCCAGCGTCTATGTGGGCGAACCACTTACTGTTCGCTATAAGCTGTATACAAAAGTTGGAGTTTATAACTATCAGGTGGAGAAACTTCCAGACGCTGTTGGTTTCTGGGCTGAAGAAATACCGCAGTCTGCCCAGCCTAGACTAGTCTCTGAGCTGATTGATGGTGTTCGATACAATACAGCAGTTTTGAAAACAGTCATGTATTATCCTACTCGATCTGGGGAATTGGTCATCGATCCTTTAAAGACTGAATTGGAAATTGAGGTTAAATCGAATCAGAGAAGCACTCGACGGTTCAATGATCCCTTTTTTAATGATCCCTTCTTTAGTGGTAGGAGAAAGGCGACTAAGGACTTTCTCTCCAACACCATTAAGATAAATGTGAAGAGTCTACCAGAGCCAAGACCCTATAAATTTAGTGGGGCAGTAGGTAATTTTCAAATTCGAGCTGGTCTAGATACCAATGCTGTTTTTGCCAATGATGCAGTTGGATTGAGTATCTCACTCACTGGATCAGGTAATTTTAAATCTCTGCAACTCCCTGAGCCAAAACTTCCTGATGGAATTGATATTTTTAAGCCAGAGAGAACTGAAAATGTCAGCATCCAGGGAATGAAGCATACGGGCTCAAAGAAATCCACCTATCTACTGGTACCTCGTATTCCTGGAGAAATTCTCATTGATCCTATTAAATTCACTTACTTCGATCTGAAAGCACAGAAGTATATCACCAGGACTTCAGGCAAGATAAAAATGAGCGTCTATGATGCAGAAGGCTCCCAACCTGTGGTTACCTCAGGGTATAGCAGGGAAGAGGTTGAATTAATGCAGGAAGACATTCGTTATATCAAATCTGCAGATACAAAATTTACAAGAGCCGATACCACTTCCATGGGGCGAACATTCTGGATGCTTCACATTTTGGGCTTGGTGGCTCTTAGTGGAGCCTTTGCTTGGGAATATCAATCTCGCCGTCTCGAAGGGAATGTTGACTTACGGCGTCGGGCCAATGCGATAAAACAGACCAGGAAACAGATAAAGAAGGCCGAGAAGCTCTCAGAAGATTCAGAAGAATTAAGAGCACTGTTGCATCAATGTATCACGGGATTTATTGGCGCTCGACTAAATGTGTCAGAGAATACGTTGGATACTTCAGATTTTTCTGAATTGTTGAACAAACATGGTATTCCTCAAGACATTATCGATGAGAACAGGTCTTTTCTAGAGGATCTGGCCATGGATCGGTTTGCTCCAGGGGCAGTGAAGCGTTCAGCTTCGGAATGGATTTCTGCTACTCAAGAACTCTTCCAAAAGTTAAGGAGGGTCCTGTAATGAGAATCTTCCTGCTTTGGTCTTCGTTTTTATTTATGATGGTTACTTCTGTTTTTGCTGTTGATGTAGGTGGTCTGATGGCTCAGGGGAATAGCCATTATGAAAATGGGGAGTTCGAATCCGCCATTGTCTCCTATGAAAAAGTGTTAGCTACAGATATGGTATCTACAGCCCTTCATTACAACCTGGGATGTGCCTATTTTTCTGAGAAGGAGTATGGAAAAGCCATTTTACAGTTTGAAAAAGCCCGACAATTGAGCCCCAGAGATCCAGATGTGATGCATAATCTTGAATACTCCAAGCTATTTCTCAAAGATCGCTTCGAGTTGCCCGAGCCAATGCCTTTTATCGCCTGGTTTAAAACGCTGCGCAAAAGTCTGTCTCTGGCCGAATTAAAATTCCTCGAAGAAATTCTATTCAGCCTGCTGATTCTGGGAATCATCCTCAGTCGACTTGCCCGAGGAAATTACCTGGGACGTGTGATTGTATCGGCAACAATTGTAACAGGGATCCTGCTTCTGGTAGTAGGTGGCTGGCTCATCGATAGATCAATTTCCTTGAATGAGAAACATGCCATTTTATTGGTTGATGAAGCGAAAGTAACCAGTGCACCCATACCAGGTTCCAGTACTTTATTTGTTATTCATGAGGGGACTTCGGCCAAAATTTTAGATGCGACAGATGCCTGGTATGAACTTAGATTGGAAGATGGAAAAACTGGATGGATAATTCATGAAGCTGTTGGTCTATATTAGTTTGCTAGTTCCCCTGCTTGTGTTGGGGCAGAATAAGGTCAAGTTAGATGAGTCTTTTGACCCGACCACTTTACACGATTGGCCTAGTTCAAAAGCCCGGATTGAACAAATAAAATCCTTGAGAGCCTATTACACCAGTATGGGCGATAACATTGATACGGTCGAGGTCACAGAATACTCCAGTTTTGTTTTTCGCGTCCAATTGGGCAGCACAATTAATTATGATGAAGCTATTGCACTGGAAACAAGAGCTGCTTTGACCTTTGAAGACGAAATCATGATTCAATTTGACAGCCCATATTACAAAATTAGAGTCGGGAAAATGAACAATCGGGAAGATGCGCAAAGCTTGCAGCAATTTGCATTTCAAAATGGATTTCGACGATCCTGGGTCATCAGAATTGAGAATACACCCGAATTAGAAAATTAGAGTGGGAGAATTATGTCCGGTCATAGTAAATGGTCCACCATCAAAAGAAAAAAAGCCGTTGTTGATGCCGCAAGAGGTAAAGTTTTTACAAGGATCGCCAAAGAATTAACCATTGCCTCTCGGGCTGGTGGTGGCGATGAATCAACAAATCCACGTCTCCGCACAGCAATTTCTACAGCCAAAGCCTCCAATATGCCAACTGCCAACATTGAACGAGCCATCAAAAAAGGCACAGGTGATCTCGAAGGTGTCATCATTGAAGAAATCATTTATGAAGGCTACGGCCCAGGCGGTGTGGCGCTCATGATGGAGGTTGCTACAGACAATCGCAATCGGACCGTTTCCGAGATTCGTCACCTGCTCAGTAAGCATGGTGGTAATCTGGCTCAGGCTGGCGCTGTAGGGTGGATGTTTGATACCAAGGGCATCCTCCAGGTTCCAACAGATGGTGTCGATGAAGATGAACTCATGATGGCCGCCCTGGAAGGTGGAGCAGAAGATATGTCTAACGAAGGTGACTTTTTTGAAATTCTATCTGCGCCCAATGACCTCGATACGGTGAATGAGGCTATTATTGCAGCTGGTTACACTGTTGAGGTAGCTCAGGTTCAAAATATCCCCAACAATTTTACTGAAGTTAGTACAGAAGACCTTCCCAAGGTTGTACACTTGATGGAACTCCTTGATGATCATGAGGATATGCAGAAGCTATCGGCCAGTGTGAACTTCACTGATGAAATGCTGGAAGGACTGGAGTAAAACCTGCGAATCATCGGCATTGATCCCGGTCTGCGGATTTTAGGTGTTGGGGTTGTTGACTACGACGGAAACCGTTTTAAGTCTGTCTATTCGGGCGTTATAAAAACCAAAAACAGCGATTCATTATCAGATAAATTAGCCGTCCTCTACAAAGGTATAGCCGAATCTATCAAACAGTTTGAACCGGATGTACTGGCTATTGAAGAAGCTTTTTATGGTAAGAATGCGAGAACTGCCTTACTCATGGGCCATGTCCGCGGTGTTGCCATGTTGGCTGGAAAGCATGCTGAGCTGGAAGTGCATGAATATGCCGCCCGTAAAGTCAAATCTGCTGTTACTGGCAATGGAGCTGCAGATAAAGAACAGGTCTTATATATGGTGAAACGATTGCTCAAACTCAAGGAAGATCCAGTAACCATGGATGCTTCTGACGCTTTGGGAATAGCAATCTGCCATGGTCTAAATTACAAACTATCAAAGTTGGGTCTCTAATGTACGAGTTTATTTCTGGTAAGTTGGTGAGTAAACAGCCTGATCATGTTGTGGTTGAAACATCAGGTATTGGATATCGCTTGAAAGTATCCCATAGTACCTTTGAACAATTACCGGGTCCAAGTGCGAATGTCATGATTTACACCCATCTCCACGTCCGTGAAGACATCTTTGATCTATATGGGTTTGCTCAACGAGATGAACGAGAGTTCTTTTTCAAACTAATTGCAATTTCCAAGATTGGACCCAAGGCAGCCCTGGCGATTCTATCTGGGGGCTCACCAGCTGATATAAGCAACTGGATCATGGCTGAGGATGCCAAGACCATCGCGAAAACTCCAGGAATTGGACCCACCACTGCTAAACGGCTCATCCTTGAACTCAAGCCAAAGATTGAAAAAGGCATTGGTACCAGTGAACCAGGTGGATTGACTTCCAGTCTTGGCACCAGCAGTATTGAAGATGAAGCCATCATGGCTCTGGAGGCCCTGGGCTATTCACGGGCTGAGGTCTACTCAAAAATTCGCAAAATCGTCAAAGACAGTGAAGTTGAATTGACCACTGAGCAATTGATCAAGCAGACCCTCCAAAAGTAATCTCAAAATATTTATAACAGGATGACATAAGCTCTGCACTGGCGGAATGCCTGTTGCAGTATCAGCTTAGGTATACGGATCGTAGCATAATTTTTGCCTCATTAAATAGATATGATTTACGATAAAATTATTATTGGCGGTGGTATCGTAGGTCTGGCTACAGCCCTTGCAATCAAGGAGAGGGACCCAGATTGTAAGCTGGCCATCCTTGAGAAAGAAGGGGATACTGCGCTTCATCAATCCAGTCGCAACAGCGGCGTTATTCATGCTGGCGTATATTACAAACCGGGTAGCATGAAAGCACGCTTCGCTCTGGCTGGTAATGCTTCCATGATCGCCTTCTGTGAGAAGCATGACATCCCCCATGAACAATGTGGAAAACTCATCATAGCGACTTCCCAGGAGCAAATTCATGCTCTGGAGCTACTGAATGATCGCGCAACTGCCAATGGTCTTGAAGTTTCAAGAATTGGACAGGAGGCCGCTCAAGAGATTGAACCGCACATCAACTGTGTCGAGGCCCTCCATGTCCCATCAACGGGGATCGTCGACTTTAAGGTTGTCGCTGCAAAATATGTCGAATTGCTTAAAAAATGTGATGTTGAGTTGATTCTTGACTGCCAGGTTAAGGATGTGAAGCAACAGGACTGGGGCTACAGTCTTTCAACAACCCTGGACTTATACCAGACGAAGTATCTCATTTCAACTGTGGGTCTCTATTCAGATCGTATGGCAAAACAGTCAGGCGTTGATCCAGGAATGCAGATCATCCCCTTCAGAGGGGAATACTGGCATCTGAAGGAGAGTAAGCGGTCGCTGGTTAATAATCTGATATACCCTGTGCCCAATCCCAATTTCCCCTTCCTGGGTGTGCACATGACCCGCCTCATCGATGGCAGTGTTCATGCTGGTCCCAATGCAGTTCTGGCCTTCAGTCGAGAGGGCTATGGATGGGGAAAGATTAATGGCATCGATTTATTCGAAACCCTTTCCTATCCTGGATTTTGGAAATTGGCAACTTCTTATCTTGGAGAAGGCTTAAAAGAGATGTATCGCTCTGTGGTGAAGTCTGCTTTTCTGAGAAGTGTTCAAGAGCTTATACCAGAAATTGAATCCAATGATCTTATACATGGTGAAGCAGGCGTGAGAGCCCAGGCATTGCGACCCGATGGAAGTCTTATCGATGACTTTCATCTTATAGAGCAAAAAAATGGTATCTTTGTTTTAAATGCCCCATCACCAGCAGCAACTGCCAGCCTGGAAATAGGTCAATATATTGCCAACAAAATATACTCTGCTTAGATAGAAAAATCCTCAAACATCATCGGGTATACCGGAGCATGGTCACGTTACCATCTGCAGCAGTGCAAATAATGCGCTTCGAATCAAGTACTTCGAGTGTATTGACCAAGCCGTCGCTGATTCGGTGTCTCCAGACCAATTCCCCAGTGGATCGCTTTATACAGAAAACACTCCCATTATCTGTGCTAAAAAAGATGTAACCATCTTTCTCCTTCATGGCATTGGGTGCAATGTCATAACCGAATCCTATATGTTTAACCCAATCCAATTGAAAGGTATCACCTGTCGTTTTTGCGGAGATGACTGAATCTTGCATGGTTCTGGCAAATACATGCATCCCATCTACAGTTATCCCAATGGATTCTCTGACCTTGTGACCAGATTTACGCCAGATAGTCTTACCATTGGAGATATCGATGGCTGTCATGACACGATCAGGGGCTACGATAAACACTTTATTTTCTGCTACAACTGGCCAGCAAGCAGCAGGTGAGTACAACAATCCAGGTCTACCCTCAGTCCATTGCCACTCAAGCTGTCCATTTCTAGCATTAAGGGCATAAATTGATTCATCCCAGGCACCATATATTACTTTGCCATGAGCCAGAATGGGTTTCGTCTCGATGTATCCTGATCCTTCGCTAAAGGTCCATTTCGTTTTACCATTTCTCAGGTTTAGAGCATGAACCTGGCCATCTCCATTCCCGATATATACTTTTCTACCTTGTACAAGTGCAGAGCTAAAGACAGGCGCGTTACTTTTAACCTGCCACAGCAATTCACCATTCCCCGCCGAAATACATGAAATTGTTGAATCCACTGAGCCTATGACAACTCGGGTGTTTTTCACAGCAGGCGTTGAGTGAATGGCTCCTCCTGCTTGCCAACTCCAATTCACATGGCCACTATCAATATCCAGGGCCAAAAGTTCGCCACCAACGGTGCTGATAAAAGCCTGAGTAGCATCAACAGTTGGAGCTGATGTGATCAGTGATCCTGTTTTGTGTTGCCAGACAATCTTAACTCCCGAAGTATCATTCTCTGAGTAGTCAGGGTAGGGCAGACTCAGGGAATCCTGAGAGTTGTTATCACCCAGGGGGAGACGATGCCAGAAATGAGTGCTATCTGCCAGGGGAATCCTTTCAATAAAGTTGGCATGATCGGGGTGCAGATCAACAATACTATAACCTGTGGGCTGCTGTCCACGTCTTAATATTGAACGACTCATTACACCTGGAATGCCCTCATAGGAAGTGACACGATTGGCATGACCATGTCCGTGTAACACTGCTTGAATATTAAAGGGTCGCAGTACATCTCGGAGTGCATGCCAGTTGTCAACGTCAGGATTTAGAGGATAATGCATGACAATGAATATCTTTTGACGAGGATCAGGCAAAGATTTGAGAATAGATTCGATCCAGGAAATATCAGCTGGATCAATGTAGCCTGCTCCCATCCGCAGAAGCGGACCCTGATGTGACCCAATAAAACGATATTCTCCAACTTCGAAGTTGAACCGATCAGCTCCCCACAACTGTTCAAAGAGCAGACCGCCAGAAGAAGACCATTTCAAGTCATGATTTCCTGGGATGATATAATAGGGGATTTTGAGGCTATCTAAAATGGATTTGGCCTGGTGCAGGTTTTGTCCGACATCGAGCTCAGAGATATCTCCAGAGACGATGACAAAAGAGATACTATCATTTTCATTAATATCATGTACAACGATACGTAGATCTTCCGCTCCAGTCCCTCCGCCTATATGGGTGTCTGTGAGCCAGGCAAATTTAATTGGCGCAGCCTTGTCAACTTGGCCAACAAGTGTTCCCAGGGCGAAGACGAAAGCGAATAAGAGTCTGTAAGGTAAAGCCATATTGAATCTCTTTTTTTGCCAATATAATTCATTGTTATGGGTAGGGAAGCTGCATTAATGAATCCGCTTGAAAAATCATTAATATTAGCTGTAAGAAGGCATATTCGCCCATCATACTCAATATTGGGTAGATTTTCAATTTTGACCTGATCTTATCACCATTAGATTCAAAGCTGAATAATTGTGTAAGGACCCACGCTCATGAAACTAACCGCTTTTAACGCCATTCATAAATCACTTGGTGCTAAGATGGTACCATTCGCAGGTTATGAAATGCCCATTCAATACGAAGGCATCATTGCTGAACATGAGAAAGTTAGAAATCAGGCTGGTTTGTTTGATGTCTCCCATATGGGTGAGTTCTGGGTGACAGGGGAGCAAGCTCTGGAATTTGTAGAATATGCCACCGCAAATAATGTTGCATCAATGGAAAAGGGCCAGGTTCAGTATTCAACAATGTGTCTTGAAAATGGCGGCATTGTTGATGACCTGCTAATTTACCGTTTTGCAGATCGCTTTTTGCTGGTTGTAAACGCCTCAAATCTTGAGAAAGACTGGAACCATTTATCCGGTCTGGTTGAGAAGTTTCATGATGTGCAACTCACCAACGGCTCCGATGGAATTGCATTACTCGCTCTTCAGGGTCCAGAATCATTGAATATCCTGTCCAAATTGACTTCAGCCAATCTCGATAATCTTGAATTTTATCACTTTGGGATAGGTGATGTGAATGGTTTACCCATGATAATCTCTCGAACTGGCTACACTGGCGAGTTAGGCTACGAATTATATCATGATCCAGAGGAATCAGAACAACTCTGGAGTGCTTTAATGGAAGCTGGTGAAGAGTATGGATTGGCACCAATTGGTCTGGGTGCTCGGGATACTTTAAGGATGGAAATGAAGTTCTGTCTTTACGGAAACGATATTGATGAAACCACCACACCCCTTGAAGCCCGTTTGGGTTGGGCAACGGACCTTGATAGTGGAGACTTTCTAGGTCGCGATGCGTTGATCAAGCAGAAAGAAGCGGGACTCTCCCGCTTTCTGGTTGCCTTTGAAATGCTGGATCGTGGACTTCCGCGTCATGGATATGAAATTTATGCAGGGGATGATAAGGTTGGTATTGTCACATCAGGTGGTCAGAGCCCATCTTTGAAAAAGGGAATTGGCCTTGCCTATATTGATAAACCGCATCATAAAGTAAATACAGAGCTCAGCATTGATAACAGAGGTCGTCGTCTCGCTATCAAAGTCATCAAACCACCATTTATAAATAAGAAAACCAGTTGAATCTATGGTAGCCAAAAAAAAGCAAATTAGTTTAGAAGAAAAAAGCCGCGAAATTCTTGGTATTCTCACCATGGTGGTGGGAGTATTTGTGCTCCTCAGCCTGGTAAGTCATGAATCCACTGAAGAGCTAAGTATCATGCCGGGAGTACACTTCCATAATTGGATGGGTTATCTGGGGATTTTTATCTCCTGGGCATTGTTTAAAATGTTCCTGGGATGGGGCTCGCTCATGATCGCCATATTAATTGGTATCTGGGGCTATGTGGTTTTCTCTGAAAAAGATTTTCAACCCGTTTTCCGCTTTACCGGTTATAGTTTTGGAACCACGCTGATCCTGATGACGCTCTTCGCCATGATTGCTGAGAAGAGTGGTATGGCTTCAGAGCAATTATTCAGACATAGTGGGTATCTTGTTGTAAGTATCGGTCAGCTATTAAAGGATTTTCTGGGATTTCCAGGTGCGATTCTCATTCTATTAAGTATTGGAATTGTCACTATACAAGCCTGGCGCGGTTTTTCATTCCGTCATGTCAATGATTGGATTGAGGATCGAATTTCTCAACTTCGCAACAAATTCAACCTGGCCAGCAAGAAACGGGCAAAGGTTAAAGATCTCAAGGCAAGGTCACAGGCTCCCATTCAGCGCGAAGAGGAAGTTGCCCCCTCAAAAGCCACCCCAGCACCAATACCAGGACCTGCAGCGGCAGCAGTACCTCCACCGATTCAGCGGGAAGAGATACCTCCACAAAATTTAGGCAAAGCTGAACAAACCACTCTGAAACCTAATGAAATAGAAATTGAAGACGCTGTGATTGAAGATGAAGTGGACTATGATGAAACACAGGATAGCGTCCCTAAAAGAGAGTACAAACTACCTTCAGTCGATTTGCTCATGGAACCACCTCCAACTTCAGAAGGACAGTCAAAAGACATTCTGCTTAGCAAGGCAGAGTTGCTGATTCAGACGCTGGAGACTTTTGGCGTGGATGGGCGCGTAACCAACATTGCTCCAGGACCCGTTATTACCAGATATGAGGTTGAACCAGGTCCAGGAATTCGTGTTTCAAAAATTGCAAATCTCTCTGATGATATCGCCAGAGTGATGGAAGCCCAAAGTGTCCGAATCATTGCGCCAATCCCTGGGAAAAATTCTGTGGGTATTGAACTCCCAAATGATGAACCGGAAATTGTGTATTTCAAGAGTGGTATCAATTCACCAAAATTCTCTGAACCTGCCTCAGTATTGACAATTGCTCTGGGCAAGACAACTGCCGGCGAAATATTTGTGGCTGATCTGGCTAAAATGCCTCACTTGCTGGTGGCTGGAGCCACCGGTTCAGGTAAATCAGTATGTATTAATACCATCATCACGTCACTCCTTTATCGTGCGCGACCTGATCAGGTGAAATTCATCATGATTGATCCCAAGAAATTGGAGCTCTCTACTTACAAGCGGTTGCAGGGCTATCATTTGATTACCAGCGAGTCCATTGACGAGTACGTAATTACTACCCCAAAGAATGCCATTCATGCTTTGCGCTCCGCTGAGTTGGAAATGGAGAAACGCTACAACCTGCTTAGCAAGAAAACGGTTCGAAATATTGATCAATACAACGAGCGCGCCACGGGTAAAGATGGCTACGATCCTTTGCCATATATCATCGTATTGGTTGATGAACTGGCTGATCTAATGATTACTGCAGGCAAGGAAATTGAGGAGCCTATCGCGCGTCTAGCCCAGATGGCTCGTGCTGTGGGTATTCACCTCGTGATCGCTACTCAGAGACCATCTGTCGATGTTATCACCGGTGTGATCAAAGCAAACTTTCCAACACGTATTGCCTTCAAAGTGGCTCAGAAAAATGATTCTAGAACCATCCTTGATCAAAATGGTGCTGAAAAATTGTTGGGACGAGGAGATATGTTATTCCTCGCACCTGGAGCACCTGCCCCTGTCCGACTCCATAATGCCTTTGTGACTCTAGAAGAAATTGAGGATGTCCTGGATCATATTCAGGAGCAGCCCAAGCCAGAAGAAGAACTGTTACCAGGTATAGTCGATGACCAGGATCCCACAATCGCTGGCACGGAAGGCGGGGGAGAGGTTGATCCATTATTTGATGACGCCTATCGTCTGGTTGTTCTTCATCAACAAGGCTCGGTGAGTATGATTCAGCGAAGATTACGTGTGGGTTATGCTCGGGCTGGAAGACTTATCGATGAGTTAGAACGTGCAGGAATAGTAGGACCTAACACGGGTAGCAAGGCTCGTGACGTACTGGTTGGACCTGAAGTCCTGGATAATCCTTCATTCGATGAAGATATCCTTGATGATTAAGTCAGCCATCCTTCAGCTTAAACTATATCGTTCCTCAATAGTAAATCTCTCAGGGTTGGCAATTTTTCTATGCCTGAGTGTATCGCTATCTGCTGCCAAACCACCCAAAGAACTCTCAAAGGTCATTGATCATTTTATGAACCTTGAAGCAACAAGTGTAAAAATCAATCAGGTTATTGATTGGCGATTTTCAAACAAGCGCGACACAGTTAGAATTCAAATGGATATCAATGGTGGTAGAAATTTTCATGTGATGCTGGCCGATTTTGGAATGGAAATATTTGTGACTGAAAGAGAGATGATTACGCTCAACCACATCAGGCAGCAGGTTTTGTATGAAAATACTACTCCAGATGCCTTGTTGAAGCAACTCTTTGTGGGTGGGGATCTGAATCAGGCTCGCTTTAAAGGCGAGAAAAAACTTAAGGATGGCAGGCGCAGACTTAATTTTACGTTTGTAGATGATTTCTCTGATTGGGAAAGTCTCTCTACGGTTTTGGGCAATGATGACAAACTTGAAAAGCTCATTCTGGTTGATTATGACGGAAACAAATATATCATTTCACTAATCTATTTGGTTGGGTATGAAGGATTTCCTATCCCAAAAATTGATGAGGACTATCTGCACTATCAAATTGCAGATCTGAGGCGGAAGTAATGCGAATAGTTGAGTTGGTAAAAGAACACCCCTGGAAGTTTATAATCTCAATAGCAGTGAGTCTGGGACTGGTTTATTATTCATTCAAGGATCTTGAATGGGAACCCTTCTGGCAGGCAGTATTATCCATTAATTATTGGATATTGGCTGCAGGTGGTCTCTTACTTATTTTCAGTAACGTGGTTCGCGCAGCCCGCTGGAAAATTCTGTTAAGTCCACAAAAGACAATTGGAAGCAAACACCTTTTTGAAGCAACCATGATGGGTTATATGGGCAACAATGTGCTCCCTTTTCGACTTGGAGAAGTATTGCGCGCCATGGTGGTATCCAAGCGACATGACCTCAAGGTAAGTGGTGTTGGGGCTTCCATCATTGTAGAACGTGGATTGGACATGTTTTCATTTCTCATTTTGGCTGGTATCTACGCGACACTGGTTCCAACATTTGAATCTGCACGCCTCCTGGCTATGCTGGGACTGGGCGCTCTCCTAATGATTATCATATTAGGTTTTTGGGTCAACCGGCAGCATGAAAAATTCAAAGTCCGTATTGAAACCTGGAGTCAGGGTTTTATCGATGCGGGTCATCCGAAACGAGCTGAACATCTTGTATCAATATTCAAAGGTCTGGAGACCATCTGGCACATGCCAAAACCCTTCCAGGTCATCCTCCAAACTGGCTTTCTCTGGCTACTGTATTTTTTGGTGACTTTCCTGGGGCTGGCTGCTTTTGATTTTGGATTGGGTGTGATGGACTTGTGGAAGGTGTCATCTATTCTGCTGGTGTTCACCACCTTGTCCTTGTCCATTCCTGCAGCACCTGGTTATGTAGGTACCTATCACGGGGCCGTTCTAGCTGCATTGATGATATTCAATATTGACAATGATGCAGCGAAGGCTTTTGCCATCGTTATGCATCTCATGAATTATTTGCTATACACGCCCTTAGGAGCCTGGTATCTCATGAAAGCGGGATTAACTCTTGATCTGGCCAAGAGCCAGGATGATCCGGTTGACTAAATAAGCTTCGCAGGCGCTTATAGATTTTAAGCATTCTGGATTTATGGGGATCAAAGCTGTAAAAACTTTTGGCAGGCCTGCCTGAGCTCCATTCCTTGCTTGACTGTTTGCTAGTCAGCAATTAGCATTGAAGGCTAAATTTTAAACATAAAAGCTCAGTGTATATCCATTGTTAGATAATCGACATTTCATCGTTTATGTTTCTGGATTCCTGGGGGATGAATAACTTGGACTTAGGAGCAACTTATGAACGAACTTAATCTGACTGCGAATCTAATCTTGCGTGCACAAAGAGCAGAGTGCTTTGCCTGTGCGTGAACGTGATTGGGACAAAATCGAAGAACTTGTCACCAAAATTAATTCAGTCAATTCAACCTTCCAAATATTGGCATCCCTGGTATTTGGGGTATCATTTTCAATCATCACCCTCCTCATTCTAATGATGGTTGGTGATACCGGTGTCGAATCTGCTGCGATGATTACTGGGAATTTTGTAGTCTCTGTGATTGTGGGAATTGCCGTCGCATTGACCATTTTAGCAAGACAACAGAAAACCAATGTTGCTAAAGCTATAGATGTAGTTCTCAATGAAATGGATCTTGTACAGAAAGAGTTTAGTCCAGTCAGCATGGCTACTCAGGTAACTGAAGAAGTTAAGGAATCCACTACATCCGTTGCCGACCAATTCCTGAAATAGAATTAAGTCCGCCAAGTCCTTTATTTTATTAGAAAAGAATGTTCAAAAAGCTGGTAAATCTGCTTGCTCACGCATAGGCGGGCAGTTATTTTCGCACGCTTTTTCGCATCTTAGTTGGTGCCACAGGAGGATTGCGCTTTGTTTTTGAGCATTTGGTCATTCAAGGAGTGATCATTCAATCTAGCTGTGAAAGGTAGGATAAAGTGGGGCGATTATGCTCTAAACGAAATCAAAGATTTCGTTGGTACTCGCAGGTGGTTAGAGTACTTGTCACGACAGATATGTCGGTAGAGTCAGAGTCGTAGTTTTTTAGCAATAAGGGGCGGAACTGGTTTATTAAATCAGTTATGCTCTGGAGAAAAGATTTAAAGTGGGGCGATTAGCTCAGGTGGTTAGAGTACTTGCTTGACATGCAAGGAGTCACTGGTTCGAGTCCAGTATCGCCCACAGGATTATGAACGCGAATGGGAATATACAGATCACATACCCAGATGGCCGAACTGAAGAGTTGCCGTCCGGGATTCGTGCATTCGAAATTGCTCAGGGGATAAGTCCTCAATTCGAGAAACAACTCATTGCTGCAAACGTGAATGGTGATGTGGTAGATCTAGCCACTGCCATTACAGAAGATGCTTCAATAAACTTTCTCAAAAGGACTGATGCTGAAGCCCACGAAATTCTACTTCATAGTACATCCCACATCATGGCTCAGGCTGTCAAACGTCTTTATCCTGAAGTAAAGGTGACCATTGGTCCTTCCATAGAGAATGGATTCTATTACGATTTCGATATTGAGAGCCCCTTTACTGATGATCAGCTCACTGCTATTGAAGCTGAGATGCAGAAAATCATTGATGAAGATTTACCTGTCCAGAGATTAGAACTCTCACGAGACGCGGCAGTCGAACGCTTTGAAGCAATGGATGAAACTTATAAAGTCGAAATAATCTCTGAGTTACCAGAAGACGAGATCATTTCAGCTTATGAACAGGGAGAATTTATTGATCTCTGTCGCGGACCTCACTTACCTTCAACCAAACGTGCAGGCGCATTCAAGCTATTGAGTGTGGCTGGTGCTTATTGGCGAGGAAATGAAAATAACCGCATGTTGTCTCGAATTTACGGGACAGCATTCCCTAATAAAAAAGCACTCAAGAAGTATCTCAACTTACTTGAAGAAGCTAAGAAGCGTGATCATCGCCGATTAGGTAAGGAACTGGGTTGGTTTAGTTTTCATGAAGACGCCCCTGCCAATGCCTTCTTCCACGCAAAGGGAACAAGCATTTATAATGGAATCTTGGATTATGTCCGAGGTTCTAACCAGCAGCATCAATATGAAGAGGTCAACACACCTCTCATCATGAGCGCTGAAATGTGGAAACGCTCAGGTCATTATGACAATTACCGTGAAAACATGTATTTCACAAAAATTGATGACCGTGACTTTGCAGTAAAACCAATGAACTGTCCTGGACACACTCTGGTCTACGGAGATGTACCAAGATCTTATCGCGATCTTCCGGTGAAGATGAGTGAGTTTGGTCGGGTTCATCGTCACGAGAAGAGCGGTGTCACTCATGGGTTATTCAGAGTTCGTACTTTTATCCAGGATGATGCCCACGTTTTCTGTACTGAAGATCAGATTCATGCTGAAGTTGATGATATTCTGGATCAGGTCTATGAAGTCTATTCAGTATTTGGATTTGAAAATGTTCATGTTGAACTAAGTACCAAACCTGAGAAAGCCATTGGTTCACAAGAAGTCTGGGATAAAGCTGAAGCTGCCCTGGAAGGTGTCTTGAAAGAGCGTGGTATCGAGTATCAATTGAACCCAGGTGATGGTGCCTTCTACGGTCCAAAAATTGACTTCCATATCAAGGATTCGCTTAACAGAAGCTGGCAATGTGGAACTGTTCAGGTTGATTTTTCAATGCCGGAACGTTTTGGTCTGGTTTATACCGGCGATGATGGTCAAGAGCACCAGCCGGTGATGATTCACCGTGCTATTGTGGGTAGCCTTGAAAGATTTATGGGTATTCTGATTGAGCATTATGCTGCAAGAATGCCAGTATGGCTGGCGCCTGTACAGGTTAAGGTCATTCCCATTGCTGATCGTCACGAAGAGTATGGTCAGGCAGTTGTTGATCAATTGAAAGCCGCTGGTATTAGGGTAGAAGCCAATTGGAAAAATGATAAAATTGGTCAGAAAATTCGACAAGCAGAGCTTGAAAAGGTTCCATATATGTTTATTCTTGGAGACCGAGAGGTTGAAGGGAACAAAATTAGTGTTCGTCGTCATGGTGTCGGTGATTTAGGCAGTCTTGACCTTACAGAAGTGAGCGAACGAATTTTAGGTGAAATAAGGGAGAGAATAGATCAAAAAGTATAAGGTATACGCTAAGGAGGAAGAACTCCGCATCAATGATGAAATTGACACTCCAGAGGTTCTTCTTGTAGATGAAAACGGTGAACAAGCAGGATTAGTCCCCGTACAAGAAGCCCTGGTAAGAGCAGAAAATGCCGATCTTGATCTGGTTGAGGTCGCCCCAAACGCCAAGCCTCCTGTCTGTAAACTTATGGATTACAGCAAGTACAAGTATGAAAAGGCTAAAAAAGCCAAAGAGGCAAAGAAAAAACAAAAGATTATTCAGAACAAAGAAGTGCGGTTCAGACCAAACATTGAAGATCATGATCTCAAAACAAAGGTTTCCAAAGCACGTGAGTTTCTGGACGATGGAGATAGAGTAAAAATAACGATTATGTTCAGGGGTCGCGAGATGGCCTATCTGGATCGTGGTCCTTTACTCATGACAAAAATCATGAGTCATCTTGGTGAAGATGTACACATGGAATATAAGCCGACTATGGAAGGTAGATTCCTTACTACAGTCGTCACCTTGAAAAAGTGAGGTAATTAGATATGCCCAAAATGAAATCAAATCGTGCTGCTAAAAAGCGCTTCAAGCTAACCGGTAAAGGTAAAGTGAAGAGAAATAAGGCTTTCACCAGTCACATGCAGAACAACAAATCACAGAAGCAGAAAAGAAAACTCCGTAAGTCCGGTCTATTGACTGGTGGAGATGCTGCTAAAGTGAAAAAAGCGATATCCGCTTAAGTATTAGGAGCTACAATGCCAAAAGCAAACAGTGCCGTCGCCCGTAAAAAACGGCACAAAAAATATTTAAAGGCTGCCAAGGGTTATTATGGTGCCCGTTCACGGCTGTATAGAACTGCCCGTGAGACTGTTGAACGTGCCTGGGTTTATGCCTATAGAGATCGTAAAGATCGTAAACGCCAATTTCGTCGTTTGTGGATAGCTAGAATTAACGCTGCTGCTCGTTTGAACGGCCTGAGTTATTCCAAATTGATCAACGGTTTAAAAAGAAATAGTATTGACCTCAATCGCAAAATGTTGGCTGAGATTGCTGTAACTGATCCAGCTGGTTTCACAACGATTGTAGCAAAAGCTAAATAAACCACAGTTAGGATCGCGTATGTCGCTTTTTAACAAAGTCGACGAATTACGCTCGGAATTCAAGCAAGCGTTGGCATCGAGTCCAGCGCTTTCTGATTTAGAGCGGATGAAGCAAAAATATCTGGGTCGCAAAGGCGTACTGAATGATCTTTTTAAGAAGATTGTTGAGGTTGAGGCCAATCGTCGTGGCGAATTTGGGAGTCTGATCAATCAGCTCAAGCTGGATATCCATGATCTCATTGAAGAACGTATCAATGAGCACCGTACGGATACGAAATCAATCAGCGCAGTTGATGTCACCCTACCTGGCGTGGAATATGAGCGTGGCACCCTGCATCCTATTGAAAGCACACTCAGAGACTTTAAACAGATATTTCATCGATTGGGTTTCGCTGTGGCTGAAGGTCCTGAGATTGAAACTCAGTGGCGTAATTTTGATGCGTTGAATTTTCCCCCTGAACATCCAGCTCGTGATATGCAGGATACCTTCTTTCTGGAAAATGACTCCGTTCTGCGAACCCACACATCGCCGGTCCAGGTAAGACTCATGTTGGAGGAAAAACCCCCGATACGTTCCATCATGCCTGGTCGTGTCTATCGCAATGAAGCTATTGATGCAGGACATTATTGCCTGTTCCATCAGGTTGAGGGTCTCTATGTCGATAAGCATGTGACCATGGGTGAGTTGAAGGCCACGCTGGAACTATTCTGTCGTGAATATTTTGGTGAAAATGTCAAGCTCAGATTTCGACCAAGCTTCTTTCCCTTCACTGAACCCAGTAGTGAGATGGATGTCTCCTGCTTTCTGTGTGGAGGCAAAGGGTGTCGTGTCTGTAAACAGACGGGTTGGTTAGAAATTGGTGGCTGCGGCATGGTGGACCCCAATGTTTTCAAAGCAGTCAATATTGACTCTGAAGAATACACAGGGTATGCATTTGGTATGGGAATAGAACGTATTGCCATGATGAAGTATGGTATCACTGACATTAGACTTCTCTTTGAGAACGACGTCCGCTTCCTAAAACAATTTTAATTGATGGTATGCTCCACCCAGTGGTAGGTGGGGACATGGATGGATCTTTATGAATATTTCATACAACTGGCTCAAAGAATACATCGACATTGATCTGGAACCTCAGGTTCTAGCTGCAAAACTCACGGATGCTGGTCTTGAAGCCGTCATCATTGAGACCCTACCTGATTTCTTTAAGTCCATTGTTGTGGGTCATGTGGTTTCCAAGGAGAAACATCCAGACGCTGATAAGCTCAGTGTATGTATGATTGATCTGGGTAGCGAAGAGCCTAAGCAGATCATTTGTGGAGCTCCAAATATCGCTGCTGGACAAAATGTTGCTGTGGCAACGATTGGAACCACTTTTCCTGAGGGGATGAAGATCAAAAAAGCCAAGCTGAGAGGCGTGGTCTCTAATGGGATGGTTTGTTCCGAGCGCGAGTTGGATCTTTCGCAGGATCACTCTGGCATCATGGTGTTAGATGAAGATGCTGTGCTTGGTATGGACATGGTTTCCTATCTGTCTGGGAATGATGTAAGTATTGAGCTGGATCTCACTCCTGATCGTTCAGATGCCCTCGGCCATATTGGTGTAGCTCGAGATTTGGCAGCCCTTCTTGGCTTAGAGATGCGCAAACCTGTAATTGAAGTGAAGGAATCCTCTACTCCAACATCCAGTATCGTTTCAGTAGAGCTTGAAGACACCCAGTCTTGTCCGCGTTATGCGGCCCGCATCGTGAAAAATGTAAAAATAGGGGAATCACCCAGTTGGATGCGTCAACGTTTGCAGGCAGTTGGTATACGCTCCATCAATAATGTTGTGGATGCTGCCAACTATGTGTTAATGGAAACAGGACATCCGCTCCATACGTTTGATTTGCGTTATATCGAGGGTGGAAAAATTGTAGTCCGTAAGGCAGTGGATAAAGAGAAAATTACTACACTCGATGGTAAAGAACGAGAATTGGATGATTCTGTTCTACTGATTTGTGATGGTAAGAAACCAGTTGCCGTGGCCGGAATCATGGGTGGTGAAAATTCAGAAGTCAAGGATGATACTACAGACCTCTTGCTCGAAAGTGCGTATTTTGATGCAATCGTCGTGCGTCGCGGTGCCAAAAAATTACAGTTGGCTACAGATGCCAGTCATCGCTTTGAACGTGGCACAGATCCCAATGGGATTGCCTATGCATTAGACAGACTGGCCAGCCTCATCGTAGAACTTGCAGGGGGAGAGATTACCCAGGGACAGGTTGATGCATATCCTAGTGTGATTGAGCCGCTTGAAGTCACCTTTCGTGCCCAACGTTGCAATGCTATTCTGGGAACTGAAATTGAGACCACAACCATTTCAAAAATATTAAATGGTCTGGAATTATTTCATACTGAAAATGGGGGAGTCTTTAAAGTTAAGGTTCCAACATTCCGTCCTGATATTACCCGTGAGATTGACCTGGTAGAAGAGGTAGGGCGCATCTTCGGTTACAATAATATTCCAGTACCTCAGCATTTTAGTATTGCCAACAAGATCAACAAAAAAACACCTGATCAGGTGCGCGAGAAAATTATTGATCATCTTGCCGCCATCGGCTTCAATCAGATTTATGGGAATGGATTACTGGCTGTGGATGAGCACCCCTCGGTATTTGGTGATGAAGAGGCATTGATCCTGGCCAACCCGCTCTCCAGAGATATGGCATCCATGCGTTCATCCCTGCTCATGGGCATGGCGAAGGTGGCTGACTACAACATAAATCGTCGTCAAGCCGATCTGAAGTTATTTGAGTTGGGAAATGTTAGCACAGTAGATATGGATTCTGATACAGGTGCCTGTGAAACCAGTCATCTCGGAATTTTTATCTCTGGTGAACTACAGCGCAAACAATGGTCGCAGGAGAGTGTTGAGGTTGATGTATTCCAGATGAAGGGAATCCTAAGTTCATTATATCGGGATCTTTTTGGTTTAGATCTTCTATTCAAATCAATGGAGCATGACCTGTTTACAGAAGCGATTGGGGTCTACCTGGGTGAGGAGAAGATTGGAATCCTGGGGAATCTTAAAATGATCAACCAGAATCTAAAAAGTGTTTGTGGAGTATATGCAGAGGTGAGAAACTCTGAGGATCTAGGTCTAGGTCGGGATATTCGGTATCAGAAAGTTTCAGTTTATCCAGCTGTGGAACGTGATCTCTCCATATTAATTGATGCAAATGTTCCCTTTGGGAATATAAATGAGACCATTCAGAAAAATGCTGGTAAGTCCTTAGTATATAGTCGTTTATACGATATCTATGAAGGAAAATCTATTGCAAGTGGCAAAAAAAGTCTTACCTTTCGTCTGGTTTTTCAGAATAAAACGAGAACCCTTACTGAAAAAGAAATCGACAAAGATTTCCGAAGGATTCTCAAAGGCTTGGAAGACGCGTACAACGCTACACTAAGAGAGGCAATCTAGTGATCAATGATGTCCTGAGTAAGTTTGAAGACAAGGTAAGATTACTGGTTGCTCATGTGAGTTTACTAAAAAAAGAAAACCTTTCACTTCGTAATCAGATCATAGAACGATCTGCAGATGGTGCACTTGGAAATAAAGCTGCCGTCCGTAGTAAGTTAAATAATATGATTGAAATGATCGATGCGGAGTTGGAACTTTTATGACGCGAATTCTACCTGGTGAATGAATAAGTGAACGACGCAATGAACACTACTGATAACAATACGGTTCAAGTTACGATATATGGAAAATCTTACACTATCAAGGGTAAGGCAGATTCCAGTTACATCAGTGGTGTCGCTAATTACGTCGATATGAAAATGAGAGAAGTTGACGATGGCCCCAATACTGCTTCGACTGAGGGGAAGATAGCCATTCTAGCTGGTATGAACATTACTGATGAGTTATTTTCAGCCCGCCAAGAGAACGAGAAGTTAGCAAATCGATTCGAGGAGCGTGTACAAGCGCTTACCGAACTCATTGACGAAACACTTAGCACTTAGGTTTAGAATTCCGTATAGCGGTGTGTCCGCACCGATCTCCTGTTTACAGGCATAAAAAATTCCTAGAGGTCTTCATTCTAATATGAAAGGTGAAACCTATGGATATTACACAATTCCTCCCCATTATTGCTGTCATCCTCGGGTTCGGTATTGCAATACCACTCGTATCCTATTCCTTTAAGCAGAACGCAAAAAATGCAGGGATGCTTGCTTCGCAAATTCTTGCCACGGCTGAGAAAGATGCTATCGCCATCAAGAAAGAAAAGGAGCTGGAAGCCAGAGATGAGTCGATGCAAATCATCAAGCGGGCTGAACAAGATGCCCAGCTAAAACTGGTGGAAGTAAGGGAATCTCAGAAAAATATTTCCAATCGAGAAAACAAGCTGGATAACAAATCTGAAGCTCTGGATAGAAAAGAAGTAGAGATTCGCAAAGTAGAAGCCCAGGTCTCCCAATCACTGAAAGAAGTAGAAGCTGAGAAACAGCGTTACGAAGAAGTAGTGAATCAGGAAAATGAAAAATTGGAGCGTATTGCCCGCATGACTCAGGAAGAGGCAAAAAATACGCTCATTGAAAATTTGAAGGAAACGGCCAATGCTGAGGCTGCTCAGGTTGTCAAGCAGATTAGGGAAACCGCTGTGTCGACTGCGACCAAGGAAGCCAATAAAATTGTTATTTCCGCTATACAGCGATCAGCAGCGGATCACACTGCTGAATCAACAGTTTCTGTTGTGGAATTACCTTCTGATCAGATGAAGGGACGCGTCATTGGGCGAGAGGGAAGAAATATACGTACCTTTGAACAACTCACGGGTGTTGAGCTCATTGTTGATGATACCCCTGAGGCAGTGGTGCTATCAGGCTTTGATCCAGTACGGCGTGAGATTGCCCGTGTGGCCTTGACCAATTTGGTTCAGGATGGTCGTATTCACCCAGCGCGTATTGAGGAAATGATCACCAAGGCAACTGCTGATGTGGATGAAGAAATGCGGGTTGCCGCTGAGGAAGCTTTGGCTGAATTGCATTTGCCAGCATTCCACGCTCAAATCATGAAGCTGATTGGTCGCCTTAAATACCGTACCAGCTATGGACAAAACATCCTGAAGCATAGTATCGAGGTTGGTTGGTTAACAGGTCTTATGGCTTCAGAATTAGGCATGGATGGTGTGCTTGCCAGACGTGCTGGATTCCTGCATGATCTTGGTAAGGCCATCGATAGAAATACGGATGGAACCCATGCTCTAATTGGTGGTGAATATGCTCGCAAATTTGGTGAGCCTGATGCTGTTATCAATGCCATTGAATCTCACCACGAAGAAGTACCCATGACTGGACCTATATCCGCACTGGTGCAGTCCGCAGATGCCATTAGTGGTTCTCGTCGCGGAGCCCGTGGAGATACGCTGGAGAGTTACATTAAACGCTTGAGGAATCTTGAAGGGATTGCCACAGGATTTGATGGTGTTTCCAAATCATATGCTATTCAGGCTGGCCGTGAGGTCCGGGTGATGGTGGAAAGTGATAAGATTGATGATACCAAGGCCCAGACATTAAGTATGGAAATCGCTGGTCGTATCGAAGCTGAAATGACCTATCCTGGACAGATCAAGGTTGTGGTCATAAGAGAATCCAGGAGTACGGCACTTGCCAAATAATCCTCTCATTTTAAGTGGCAAGGAAGTTTCGCTTGCCGTGAAATCTGATCTTAAAGATCGGATTGAGAAATTGAAGGAAAAGGGGGTCGTCCCGGGTCTAACTGCTGTATTGGTTGGTGAAGATCCTGCCTCCCAGGTATATGTGCGATCTAAAGAGCGTCAGAGTGCCAAGCTGGGATTCAATTCTCAGGTACTCAGGCTGGCTGACAGTACGTCTCAGGACGAGCTTTTGAAGGTTGTTCAGGAGCTTAATCAAGATGTGCAGGTTCATGGCATTCTTGTGCAATTGCCCCTGCCTAAACATATTGACTCACAGATGATCATTGAGACCATTAATCCTGAAAAGGATGTGGATGGATTTCATCCAGTCAGTGTGGGTAAACTGGTATTGGATTTAGATGGATTTGTCTCATGCACGCCAGCTGGTATTCTTGAGATCATGAAATACTATAAGATTGAGACATCAGGGAAGCATGTGGTTGTTGTGGGTCGCTCGAATATTGTGGGTAAACCCATGGCCAATCTGATGATTCAGAAAAAGGATATGGGAAATGCGACTGTGACATTGGTTCATACGAGGACACCTGATATGGGTGTGCATACTCGTCAGGCTGATATCTTGATTGCTGCAGCAGGTGTGCCCGAATTTATTACTGAGGACATGGTCAAAGATGGCGCAGTTGTGATTGATGTTGGAATCAATCGTGTTGATGATGCCAGTAGAGAAAAGGGCTATCGTCTGGTTGGTGATGTAGATTTTGCAGGTGTGTCTGAGAAATGTTCTGCCATCACACCGGTTCCTGGTGGTGTAGGTCCCATGACTATTGCCATGTTGCTCTCAAATACCGTTAAATCGGCTGAGAACGCCTCGAAATAGATTTGCAAGGGGTGAGGTCGTTTCTAGCTTCCCTCGCGTTTTAAGCTCGGACATTGAGCAAGCCTGTACTGAGCGATGTCGAAGTATAGAAATGTCCATTGAAATGAAACACACGCGCCCGTAGCTTCCCGACAGAGCGATGCTCCATCGGGACTTTCAGCACTTCGCTGCGGGAATTGAAAATATTTAATAAGATCATTGAATTAATATTTGATCTTAAAAATGCGCCCGTAGCTCAGCTGGATAGAGCGTCGGTTTCCGGTACCGAAGGCCGCAGGTTCGACTCCTGCCGGGCGTACATCCAATTCATATACCTGCGGCATACAGGATAATTAGCGTTCGAAACGAAACGCAGTGAAGTAAGGCGAGCGGAGCACGAAGTGCAGAGGCTCAGCCACTCCTGCCGGGCGTACATCCAATTCATATAGCTGCGGTATGCAGGATAATTAGCGTTCGAAACGAAACGCAGTGAAGTAAGGCGAACGGAGCACGAAGTGCGGAGGCTCAGCCACTCCTGCCGGGCGTACATCCAATTCATATACCTGCGGTATGCTGGATAATAAATGATTCCGAAAATGAAGGCTAATCTTATACTTGCTCCCTGTGTTCTGGAAGAAGCAAAGCGTCATTTTGAATCTCGGCAAAAATAGATATTCATCTATCCTCCAATCGATGCCTGGATCCCGTTCGTTTTAAATATCTCGATGATTCGTGTTTGTCGCTGAGCGGATGGCTCACTAAGAGGCCGTGAATCATGTATCTGTCCAAGTTTCTCATGTTTTTTAACCGCTGAGTTGTGAAATGGGAGTAAATTTACAATTCTTGGCTCACCAGGAAGTGCTGCAATAAATTCAGCAGTTTTTTGAATATTATCATCATTATCATTCACATCCTTGATCAAAGGAATACGAATAATTATTTGTACATCTGTTTCTGCAAGTTTACGCAAATTCTTTAAGATGGTATCGTTTGGAATACCCGTGAATTTCCTATGTTGCTTTGAATCCATCATTTTTAGATCAAATAGAAATAACTCAGTTTTCTCAGCCACCTCTAGCAAGAGTTCCGAGTTGGACATCCCGCTGGTATCGATACAGCGATGAATACCCATCTTGCCACATTCATCTAACAGTAATATGAGCAATTCTGGATGCATAAGAGGCTCGCCACCAGAAAAGGTTACACCGCCGGCTGATTGCTCCATAAGTGGTACATCCCGCTTAAGAACATCCATGATTTCATCAACACTTCGAAGCTCCCCCGACATTTCAGTAGCTTTGGTGGGGCAGACTTCTGCACATTTACCACATAGAATGCAAAGAGTAGTGTCTGTCTTGATTCCTTCTGGTGTCAGTACACATGCGTGTTGTTCACAAGCCTCAACACAATCCCCACAGCCAATGCATTTCTCTTTACTATATAGTTTTTGTTTTTGTGCTGAATAACTCTCAGGATTGTGACACCATTCACAATGGAGGGGGCAGCCTTTGAAAAAAACGGTTGTCCGGACACCAGGACCATCATTGATGGCATATCGTTTAATATCAAATATGAGGCTTGGATTCATCCTGAAGAAATTTCAACAATTCAATCTAAAAGGATTCATTCTCAGTGCGATCGATTACTTCCTGCTGAAGATCTTCATTCATGTCATTGAAATAATCACTATAGCCTGCCATGCGAACAAGCAAATCTTTATAATCTTCAGGTGCTGCCTGGGCCGCCCGCAGAGTGGCAGTATCAACCACATTAAATTGAATGTGGTGTCCACCAAGCTTGAAATAGGTTCTGATCAGATTTCCTAGTTTTTTAATATCTTTATCTCGTTTTAACAGACTGGGGAGAAATCGCTGATTCAGTAGTGTCCCGCCTGATCGGGTATGATCCAATTTGGTTAATGAGCGGATCACAGCGGCGGGTCCATTGACATCACATCCGTGGGAGGGAGAGGTTCCATCAGAAATTGACTTTCCTGCCAATCGACCATTTGGAGTTGCACCCAGCACTTTACCAAAATAGATGTGGCAAGTGGTGGACAGCATATTGAGGTGGAAAGCTTCACCCTTCGTATTTGGTTTACCATCGATGGCCGCCAAAAGGTCCTCGTAAACCTGAAGCGCAATATCGTCCGCATAATCATCGTCATTCCCAAAAAATGGGGTCCTATTGACGATGGTTTGCCTGAGCTTTTCTTCACCTTCAAAGTTATTGGCAACAGCCAGCAGCAATTGATCCATGCTGATGGTCTGATTCTCAAATACATGTTTCTTGATGGTTGATAGACTGTCGGTAATAGTACCAAGACCGGTGCACTGGATATAGTTTGTATTATACCTGGGGCCACTATTGTAATAATCTCGACCTTTTGCAATGCAATCGTCAATCACAACTGAAAGAAAGGGAGCAGGGGCGTATTTTGCGAACATGGTGTCGATATAATTGCTCACCCGTATTTTTTGATCAACTATAAAATTGAGCTGTTTCAGAAATGCATCATAAACATCCTGATATGAGTAGAAATCATCTGGTTTACCCGTTTTGATCCCGGCAAGTTTCCCTGTTAATGGGTCCAGACCATTATTTAGAGTTATTTCAAGAATCTTGGGGACATTCAAATAACCGGTTAAGAGATACGCTTCTTTACCAAAAGCTCCAACCTCAATGCAACCACTGCAGCCTCCCTCTCGGGCATCCTCCAGAGACTTACCCATTGCTACCATTTCTGCGATATACGTTTCCGGACTGAATATGGAGGGATAGCCATGACCCTGGCGAATTACTTTAGAGGCTGTGTGTAGAAATTTGTCCGGTGTTTGTGGGCTGATATGCACAGATGAGCCTGGCTGTAGTAGATGCAGCTCCTCAATAACCTCCAGCATGAGATATGAAACATCACTGACGCCATCAGAGCCATCAGGTTTTAACCCACCAATGTTGATGTTGGTGAAATCATTGTACGTGCCGCTTTCTTTGGCCGTAATCCCAACTTTGGGTGGTGCAGTCTGATTATTGACCTTTATCCAGATACAACATAGTAATTCTTTGGCTTGTTCCCGTGACAAAGATCCTTCAGCCAATTCTCTTTCATAGAAGGGCGCGAGATGTTGGTCAAAATGACCAGGGTTCATAGCATCCCAGCCATTGAGTTCTGTAATAGTTCCAAGATGAACAAACCAATACATCTGCAATGCTTCCCAAAAATTACGTGGTGCATTGGCGGGGACCCAGCGGCAGACCTCGGCTATGGTTAAGAGCTCCGCTTTCCTTAGGGGATCATTTTCAGTTTTGGCTTTTAACTCAGCCAGATCAGCATGTCGTTCTGCGAAAAGAATCACAGCATCACAAGAGATGTTCATGGCGTGCAGCTGCTCAGCTTTATCATTCGCTTCAGGATCGTTCAGATAATCTAGAGTATCTATATGAGCTTGTATTTCCTGCTTAAAATCGAGCATACCCTGCTTATATATTTTCCCGTCGAGAGCTGTGTGTCCGGGAGCTCGCTGTTCCATAAATTCAGTAAAAACCCCAGCCTCATAAGCTCGACGCCATGTCTCTGGAACGTGATTAAAAATTCGCTCACGCTGTGTTCTACCTTTCCAGTAAGGAATGACTTCTTCAGCGTAAGTGTTAATATCCTCCTGACTGATGGTATATGGTTGCTTCTCGCGTGTGTTTAGAACCTTGAAATCTTCTACACTGTGACAGGTCAATTCGGGGAATGTAGGAACCGCTTTCGGTGCAGGTCCACGTTCACCAACTATGAGTTCGTCTTCTCCGAGATATAGTGTCTTTTTCTGACAATGATCTAGAAATGTCATTGCCCTGAACACAGGAGTTGATTGTTTCCCATAGTGTTCTCTATGAAAAGCCGTCTGATGTAATGCTCGCTCAATTGATAGGCTTGGTTGCGCTTCAAAACTGATTTTTCGTAATCTTTGAATTCTGGAATTCATTCCGGGATCTGATGCTAGCGAGTCTACGGAATAGAAATTTCCCTCTGTAGAAGCGAGGCGTTCAGGGATTTGATTGTGTTCAACACTACCGTTTATTTCTTTAATTGATTCCAGTTTGATACTCCCTTTGAATCAAAATAGTACACTCCATCTGTTATCCCAATAATTAACAAGACTTGTTCTGTTTAAATGGTCATTGAGCGGGTTCATTTCTTGTACGTGGAGAGGTGCAAGAGATGGGGAAGTCGAGGGATTAATCAAAATCTGCAATCGCTTTGAGGGTTATTCTCGTCAACAATTAGGGTAAACCTTACTTGTCAGATTGACTTGATGCTTAACCTGGTAGTGTCAAGGAAATCACATTCAAGGAGCCCGACATGAAAAATATAAACATCATTTCAACCATTTTAATCGCCCTGGTTTTAAGCAATTGTGAAAATCCTCGATATGTGGATGCAGGCGTGATCTGGACAGATGATACCTATTTTTCAGAAGAAGGTGATTGGTATCTGGCTATATCCGATGGATGCTATTCAAATGGCGAAGGCCTAGCCATTGATGTTCTTGATCAATTCCCAATTGTAGCCAACAAGAAGACCACTCAGAAATTTGTCCTGGGATCTGGTGCTGAGGGCAACCTCACTGCTTTTGTATATCTAGATACCAACGAAAATGGCACCTATGATGATGGTTATGACAAGTTGACGGGCTACAAATTCAACTATGCGACAACTAATGAGACAACCTCAATAGCTGTATCTGCCTATTTCTAAACTGATAAGGAAAATAGAATGGAATACCTGAACACAAAAAAGACGTTACTGGTAGTTGAAGATGACAAAGGTTGGACTTTGATACTCAAGCATATGTTGAAGAACAGAAATGTTGAAGCGATATACGCAGAGACCGGCGAGGAAGCATTACAATTAATTGATGATCGCGAAGATGTATCTTGTGTGTTTCTAGATGTATCACTTGGGGACGGAATCTCTGGACTGGAATTGGGTGCCCTGTTAAAAACGAAGCAGGATTTTAAAGACACACCCATGATCGCAATGACGGCTCATGATGAACGCGTGATTGGGGATTACGAGGAAGTGGGATTCACCGGGTATTTGCAAAAACCATATTCATTGGACCAATTAGGGGATTTGCTGGATACCCATCATCTCGACAATAGAACTGCGATTCATTTAAACTAAAACATTTGGCTTGATGCTTTTTCAGGAGCTTTGGGACGCAATTAAGATGGGTAAAGCGGAGGTGGGACGCTTCTGGAGTGCCCTTGAACTAATCGCTCAAATGTAGAGCCTGCAAAATAACATTCTGAATATCCTCAACTGTAAACGGCTTCGCCAGGGCAAAATCAATAAATTCTGCCAGGTGTGGTTCCTCTTCAAGGAAAATTGGCCAACCTGACAGCAGCAGAACCGGAATATCCTTCCTTCTTGACTTAATCAATTCTGCGAATTCCCGACCGCCCATTTCAGGCATTTCCATATCTGTGATGACCAGATCATACTCGTTGTTTGTAAATTCAGTGAAAGCCTCAGTTGTGGAAGTGTGTGTAGAAACGGTATGTCCTTTATCAGTGAGTAGTTCAGTGAGCATCTCAATGATGAATTCATTGTCATCCACAGCGAGGATTCTGATGGGAGGGACCTCGATTGCCACGTCAAGTACTTTTTCTTGTTTGTTCTCAACCTTATCGAAAACAAGGCTGATTTTGGTCCCCACCCCGACTTCACTCTCAACTAAGATATCCCCATCATGGCGTTTGATGGTACCATAGACCTCACTTAAGCCGAGACCAGTACCTGAGCTTCCCTTCGTGCTGAAGAAGGGATCAAAGATGCGGCTTTGGACCTCCTTGGTCATACCGGTCCCTGTATCTTGGACACTGATGAGGACCTTGCCATTATGCTCAGAAGTAGACATGGTGAGGATACCCCCATCCGGCATGGCATCGACGCCATTAAATATCAGGTTGGTAACAGCGTTGATTATTTCAGATTGACTGCCTGCAATATACAGATCGGGTTCAAAATCACTTACTGTGGATATAAGAACGCCTGCCTTTTGCTGCACTTCCATCCATCTGGCCTGTGTCATATAGACTACATTTTGCATGAGGCTCGCGGTATCCAGTGTTTCCATCTCAGTGACCCTGCCACCACGGGCAAAGTCCAACATGCGTCGAATTGTATCCGAACCGGTTCGGGTGGAGCGTTCAAGCAGATCCAACTGCTTGAGCAGAGTGGGGTCACTAGCAGTCTTTTTGATGAGATGAATTTGTCCCATCAACTCTGCCATGACATTGTTGAAATCGTGTGCTGCTCCGGCCGTCAACTTACCAATGGAGGCGAGTCGCCTGGATTGCGCAGATTCATCCTCGGCTGCCCTGATGTCACTGATGTTACGTATCGTAATAATAAATCCCACGAAGCCACCATCATCATCAACTATGGGATGAGTGCGTTCTTCAAAGAATTCACCGTAGCGTTCATCAAAATAATTTGAGTTTATCAAGCTCCCTGTTTCCAGAGATTCGGGTAGGGGACAGTTGTCACAGGGTTCATCCTTGTCATGTATCACTTTATGACATTTTAAACCGCTGAGTTCATTCCCTTGTCCAATAATTATATTGGCAGATATATTTGCATCAATGATCCGATAATCTGTATCGGTTAAGGCGATCATATCTGTCAGATGATCCAAGACATCATGAATGCTTAGTTTGTTCTCTTGCGGCTCCATTGCCTACCTTATAAATAATTAAAGAGACTGCATGATAGCAGTCTGATCATTGAATAATTTGACTTTTTAATATTACTAAGCAAGTGATTCCCTTGCCGAAGCTGATAGAAATCTAGTTGAGCCTGAAACCCGCAGACCTACCCTAAACACTATTTCGTGCTTGGGGTAGGTCTGATAACCGCTATCTAGGTGCGATTTCCGCAGGTGCAGCTTAGAACGCTACGTCATTAAGGCAGATAACTCACTCTCAACTTCAGTTACCCGGTCTAGTGCATGCATATCTACGAAACTCGCTTTGGCATCTTTGAGCAGATCGATAGCCTTTCCAGTATCTCCTTGCTCTAAGAAGAGACGGGCCAGCTCAACCTGGGTCTGACCAACATTCAATGGACTGTTGTGGTCTTTACATATCCTGAGACTGTTTTCCAGGAATGCCTGGGCAGTACGGTAGTTCTTCCGTTTTCCGGAGATCATACCAAGGATCTTGTAGGTTTCGCCTATACTGATACGATCACCGAACTCTGAGAATGCCTGAAAAGCGGATGTTGCCAACGCAGTTCCAGCTGATAGATCATCCTTGCGATATAGGAGTTCAGATTTCTCCAGATAGGTGAGACTTTTCATGTAGTAATTTTCAGAAGTTACTGAAAGATCGATACTCTTATTGAAGCATTGCATCGCTTTTTTATCATCGTGCTTGGCCTTGTAGGCAAGCCCAATATTGTGCAGGATTCTCGCCCGTAGGGATCGATCACCATTTTTTTCACCCAGGAGCCCTAGAGTTTGCGTTAGATGGCTTAGTGAGTCATCATAGGAACCCTTTATGTGATAGATATTTCCCAGGTTTAGGTTGATCTTGACCAATTTCTTGTTGAGTTGAAACTCTGTTGCAAGTGCCTTGGCTTCTTGCATGAGGCTTTCGGCCCGGTCAATCTCACCCTTCTCAACGAGGACAACTCCCATGGAAGTCATGATTCCGGTGAGTTGCTTGGGATCCTTGAGCTTTTTGTAGTAATCCATACAGAGCTCATATTCAGTTAAGCTTGTATTGAAATCTGAGAGGTAAAATGAAATATCACCCAGTCGCTGATGGACCTGTACAGCAAAGTGTTCATCCTTTTTTAGACCGGAATGATCCTTCACCGCCAGTAGCAGTTGCTGAGCCTTATGAAATTGGCCATAGGGAATGGCGATCTTCGCTATCTCGTAAAGCAATTCAAGATACTGCCGCTCTTCCAGGAATTTGGAGGAATGAAGTTGGATCGTATCAAAATCGATCTCTCTGAATACTTCAGTCTCGTTTCCCAAATTCTCGGGTGGTGTTTTCTTCCAACTTTTCTTGAGTAGCCTCTCACGCTCACTGCGCAGTCGTATCAGATAATCGGCAAATTCTTGCCCACATCTTTCAACAGCCAGTTTGTGAACGGCTCTCAGGAATGATTGTAAATTTGTATCACCCATAATATATGTCTTCTTTATTTATGTCTGTTTGCATAGTAGTAAATAGGTTGACATGCTTTATGTGCACGTCTAATCATCCTCGTCAAGACCCCATCCATATCGCGTGAAATGGTCAATATTAAAATAGATGGTCTTTGCATCTGGGTCGACAGTGAATCCCTCAACGGGAAACCATGTACTTCCAAGATCTTCACTATAGTAGGGCTGTAGGTTGAGATTTTCCCATTCATCACCCTCAACGTCTAGAAATGCCCAACTAAGTGTAATTTGCATATCAGCATCATAGTGTCTGCTTGGCAGGAATTCAACACCAGCAGCTGTTTGACCGGATCTATCAAGATGGAGTACTCGAACACTCATATTCAATATATGTTGCTCAAAAGCATTTTCGGGTACATCAACCCGGTTCCCAAATGTTTTGCGGCCACCAACGTGTCCGCCACTGTGGTTATGTATCCTCTTAGATTCATATCCCCGGCTCCTTCGAGCCAGGTCATTATCCTGCACTTCTTCAAGTGCCGTAGTGACTTCAGGGTTCCAGCCAGCCCAGTTGATCTGGTCCGCTGGGATTCCTTTCGTCAGAGACACATCACTTTCTGTGTCGGGATCAAGCGGATTTGCGGAACAGAAGTAAAGAACCGAAACTGACAAGGTCAGTACAACGGCCCGCATCCAATTGCGATGTTTCATGAGATAATTCCTTCCTAAACAATTACCATATAATTAATCGTTAACAAACTTTCATTTTATCATTAACGAGTGTAGCTAATTATTTTTTCATATACCCAAAACGGTCAAGACTTCGCAATCGCGAACTCGTGCTTATTTCGACTACGAACTTTTACAAGTTCATTTAGCCTAATCAAAGAGTATTTTCGCGAGTTTCTTAATGCAAAACTTTAAGCAATAGACACAAGATACTATGATTAGGCTGAGTATAGCAAGGCCAATTTTCATGCCAATTTGAGATCTAGGTTCTCTGCAGGTGCTAAAAGGTGCAGATAAATGGGGGGAATTGTGACCGGTTTATGCGTTATTGAGTAATTAGAATTCTTTATACAACGCTGTAATATAATGTTTTAAGGTGATCAGTAGATTATTTATAGATTTTTAGATAAAAATTAATAAAAAACACGCTCCATGGGATAAAATCTGGCCCTTATTCTTGAATCGGGGGTTTGTTTAATAAAAGAAGAGTGGTCTATCTGAACCGTAATGGGTGATAAAAACCGGTTTATATCAACCAGTAACTAATGAGATGATAGATCGAGCCTGAGTTCCAAGCTCAAAGAACGTTCCGCGCGATGAATCATTTCGATTTTAGTGGAAACATTACGGATCACTCTAGCGAGATAACGGAAAGGCATTTCACCCGCAGACGGGAATGCGAGTCCGGATTCTTTTGGTTTTGAACCTGGAGCTTTCAATACCTGATTCACATCCGTTTTGATAATATACTGATCCTGCTCTTTATCAAAGGCAGTACTCAAAAGAATGGGACCATTGATCTCGTGACGCTTGGTGTGTTTCAAGTAAGTGTACAGAAATATCCAAATGACCCCTGGATTCGTTGTGGTACTAATTCTTTTAGTGGAAAGGTCTTGCTTAATCTCAATACCTTTAAAAGTGGGTAGTTTCAGAAGGGTTTCAGCCACATCAGATATCATGCTGGGGAATTCGAGCTGTTGGCGCTCTGCATGTATCAGGTCAGTGTTCATAAGATCTTGTGAAAATTTTACCAGATTGTTGATGGACTCGGAGACCTGAGAGGCCTTTGCTATGGCTTTATCGTAGTCTTCGTTCTGAAGAGCTTGCTTTAAAAACGATGCATTCATTGAAAGGGAAGTGAAACGATTGTTCATCTTATGAGTAAAGCCAAAATCATGCGCAGTAGCGGTATAGGCAAAGACCAACTCCATCAATTCCTCATACGCCTCAATGTCGATAAGGTCCGGTTGGCTGTTGTTTTTAATGTTTTCCATAACCCCACTCACTCGCTATCCATTTCAATCGATGCGCTCAGCAATGTTCTTTCAGCAAAGTTTGAATTTTTTCAATCGGTATTTCATTGTCTCCCGGCTAAGACCAAGCAGCGCGGCGGCTTTGGTCTTATTGCCACCAGAACGCTCAAGTGCCTGTTTCAACAAATACTGCTCAAATTCTTCCAGCGAAATTCCTTCTTCAGGAAGCTGATAACCCTGATTTACATCTACATCAATTGTGACCGAAGCCCCTTCATTCGGGTTGATATGTTGGAGGCTGATGGTCTGTGGTGAAAGCACATCACTCTGCTCGAATAACGCCGCTCGCTCTATGACGTTCCGGATCTCGCGGACATTGCCGACCCAGGCATGCCTCGTTAACATTTTCTGGGCGTCAGGTGAGATGCTTTTGATATTACGTTTAAATTCTTTATTGAATACATCCAGGAAGTAATTAGCCAGGATCAGGATATCATCACCACGCTCTCGAAGGGCTGGGAGCCGTACAGATGCCACATTGAGGCGATAATATAGATCTGCCCTGAATTTTTTCTCCTCCACTAGCTGCAACAGATCGCGTGATGAAGCGCTAATAATGCGGGCATCAATTTTGATCTCTTTAGTACCACCAACACGCCGAAAAGTTTTCTCCTCCAGAACTTTTAAGAGCTTGGACTGTGATGCCAGGTTCATATCGCCAACCTCGTCAAGGAAGAAAGTTCCATCATGGGCCAGTTCCAGCAGTCCTTTTTTTCTATTCTTTGCATCTGTAAAGGCGCCGGCCTCATGGCCAAACAGTTCTGATTCAAGCAGGCTGGGTTGGATCGCAGAGCAATTCACTTCGATAAAAGGATTTTTTGCCCGGGGGCTCTGATAATGAATCGAACGCGCCACCAGTCCCTTGCCTGTCCCGGTCTCGCCACGGACCAGCACGGTAGTCTTAGAAGATTCCGCAACCTGATAGATAAACTGGTAAACCTTTTGCATGGGTTCACTGGTACCCACGATGTCACCGAACTGAAGATGACTCTTGATTTGAAGATAGTTCAGCTGTTCACGTTTTTTGCGTCGGTCAATGGCTTGATTGACCTGGATCTTTAATTCATCTGGATCAATGGGTTTGCGGATGTAATCCATGGCACCCAGCTTAATGGCACGGATAGCTGATCGTAGATCTGCCTGACCCGTAATCATGATGACTTCCACGTCCTCAAATTCATTTTTCAGCTTCTCAAGATAGGTGAGTCCATCCATACCTGGCAGTCCAATATCCAACAGGATTAAGTCTGGATTTTCACGTAGAATATATGGGTGGGCATCCTCAGCCGAGTTGAAGGTGGATATTTCATAGTCGTCCGATTCAAAGAGTTCCCTAAGAACCTCCCTGATCTCGGAGTCATCGTCAATGATGTGGATTGAGACCATGCGCCAAACTTTGACTAGATTCAGTATAATGCAAGCAAAATTAAGTTTGGCACATGATTTGAACATTAGATGGATTCTATCATTAAGATTAAGTCCTTTCAAAGGCCTACAAATCAGAGTAATTATAGAGCGGTTAAGAATGCTGAAATCACAGGAGAGAGAATCAGACTTGCATATACAAAGTGATCATCCCAAAACTATCCTTATTGTTGATGATGAGAAATCCATCAGGGATGTGTTAATCGCATTTTTTGTTGAACAGGGTTATGATGTCATCACTGCCAGCGATGGTCGGGAGGGCATTGCCAAGTTTCAAAGTCATCCAACAGATCTTGTCATCACTGATATCGTCATGCCACGGGTCGAGGGCATTGAAACAATAAGAAAAATTAGAAAGCAATCCAATACTGTCAAAATAATTGCCATGACGGGATATGTTGATTCCTATCTGAAAGATGCTCTACTTCTTGGAGCAGATGATTCAATCAATAAGCCCTTCAATACTGAAGATTTGATGGCAGTAGTTGATCGGGTGACTGCAGGCTAACTTTTGATTTGAATGTCATCCAATTTTTATTGATGGCACGCTGTACAGATGAGAACACTCCACCTCAACACGGTTCAATCCTTTTAAAATATTTTAAATTCTGATCTACGAGGATGCTCAAGGACAGTTGTCCACCTGTTAGGTATAGGATGAATGACTCTCAGTATGTGAATTTGCTTTATATGAATATGATAATAAATTCACTCCAAATCAGTTCAAGAGCCTTAAATAACACCATCATCGCTGTAGCCATTACTTTGATTGAGAAGAAGGGCGTCTCTGCCAAGGCAATCAAAATTGACAAGGACCTTTTTCACACAGATACCATCTTCAATGTAGGGGCAATTGGAATCTTTGCAATTCTGGCAGTGCTTTACACAATTTGGTGGTAACACAGTAATTTGAAAAACTAGAGTAATTCGAACCAAATTCGAGTCCCCTTCCATGATGCAGGGAATATTGTGGAAGGGGATTGTTGTATCTATTACTCACCATATTGGATAGTCATTCCCTAGTATTCCCATAGCTAATTCCATCGTAATATTTTTCACCACTAAGGTAAATCTACCTAAAACAATAGGGTAAGCCTGATTACTTCTAGTCACTCAATAGGCTAACATGCTTCCACTCAAGACCAGAAGGTCTTTTCGAAAGGAAGCGAAATGAACATAACAAGTACGATCACAATGATAGCACTCCTCGCTTCCACAGTTATAGCCAATTCAAATAATCTCGACTATGTGGATGGCAGCTTTAAAAAAGCAATTTCTATCAATATTATAGATCCAGATCAGAAATCCAGAAGTGGAGAACTTATCGAAGCCGATGAGAGTTACTTCTACATTCAAGATGCTGCTGCTAATACCACTCAGCTAATACAGCGTAGTCAGGTCCAAATTTTGGAGACAAATATGGACATAAATCTGTATTCCTTGTTAAAGGGTAAAGATCCAGAATCACTCACTGATATCATCGAGCTAAATGATGGAACTAGAATTCCAAGTATCATTCTTGATATTGGTGGCAAGGAAGTCCAGTACTTCACTGGAAAAACTTTGCGGCGTGAGACGATACCTGCGAGTTCAATATATATGCTCTACATTGACGATGGCACTATCAGCATACCTTTTCCTGTTGCTGAACCGGATTTCGCTGTCCTCTAAACTATAATAATACTTCACACACCCCACAAACACCTCTGGCAAAGATATTGCTTCAAGAGGTGTTTTGATATCAACTCATGATATTCAACGTGGAACGCTTCTTGCTTGATATCTCATTGAGCTGGATTCAGAAACTATCCCTTATTCCAGTTCTGATTACGAAATGGTGGGTACATCCACTTTGTGTCGTACCCAGGGCATTTCGTACAATAACAGATTACACACGTTTTATGGATGGAGAATTACAATGACCTACAGAAAATCTTGGGCGGAGCCTTGGAAAATTAAAATGGTCGAACACTTGACGATGACTTCTCGGGAAGATCGAATCAAGGCAATCGAAGAAGCTGGCTATAACACCTTTTTACTGAGATCAGAGGATGTATACATCGATCTGCTCACAGATAGTGGCACGAACGCAATGAGTGATCGTCAATGGGCAGGCATGATGCTTGGTGATGAAGCTTATGCTGGTAGTCGCAATTTTTATAACCTGGAAAAAGCAATTCAGGACTATTATTCCTACAAATATATCATCCCAACACACCAGGGACGAGCAGCTGAACATATGATGTCGCAGATTCTTATCAAGGATGGCGATTATATACCCGGCAACATGTATTTCACAACAACCCGTCTACATCAGGAACTTGCTGGTGGTACTTTCGTGGATGTCATCATTGATGAAGCTCATGATACTGAGAGTGAACATCCCTTTAAAGGCAATGTTGACCTGAAAAAATTGGATGACCTTGTTAAAAAGGTAGGTGCAGATAAAATTCCGTATATCTGTATTGCCACGGCAGTCAATATGGCCGGTGGACAACCCATCTCACTTCAGAATATTAAAGAGTTGCGTGAATACACAACCAAGCATGGTATCGATATTGTCCACGACATGACTCGAGTAGCAGAGAACGCCTGGTTTATCAAGGAACGTGAAGCAGGATATGCTGATAAGAGCGTCCAGGAAATCGTCTTTGAAATTTGCTCACTAACAGATCATGCAACCATGAGTGCCAAAAAGGATCCTATCGTCAATATCGGTGGTTTTATGGCCACGAATAACGAAGATGTCTATCGCCAAGCCCAGAATATGGTCGTTGTATATGAGGGTTTACATACATACGGCGGTATGGCGGGACGAGACATGGAAGCCCTGGCCATCGGTATCAAGGAATCTGTACAGGATGACCATATGCGTGCCCGTGTAGGACAGACTGAGTATTTAGGAGATAAACTGATTGGCTTTGGCATCCCTGTCGTGAGACCTATTGGAAGTCACGGTGTCTTTCTAGATGCTAAGAAATTCCTGCCCCACCTTTCACAAGATGTTTTCCCAGCCCAGACACTGGCATCTGAAATCTATATCGAGAGTGGTGTCAGGAGTATGGAGCGAGGAATCATCTCCGCTGGTAGAAATAAAGAGACTGGTGACCATAACCGTCCCAAGCTGGAACTGGTTCGTCTCACAATCCCTCGCCGTGTCTATACACAGGCACACATGGATGTCGTCGCTGAATCCATTGCCGATGTGTATGAAAGAAGGGCACAGATTACAGGACTCCAGTTCACGTATGAACCTGAATACCTCAGGTTTTTCCAGGCGAGGTTTGAACCCCTCAGCTAAATCTGATTCATTATTATATGTAATTGAAACGGCTCCCATAGTGGAGCCGTTTCTGTATACCCAACTATGAACTTGAATAAACAAGTCGTACAACTATTATATCACCAACCAGGAATCAAATTATTGAAGTGGCTAATCTGTGACGGTACCAACTGTTGTTTGACTTGATTCCCTATAGTACATAGGAGAGAAATAGATCATGGCTGAAAAAACCAAATTATGGTATTTACAGAATTTCAATATGCTTGAGGGAATGAGTCCCAAGATGATGATGGAGCTTGCTCAGAATACAAGCATGCAAAACAATTCAAAAAAGGAAATTATCTACTTTCCAGAAGATGCATCAAATACCATCTATTTTCTTAAGGCAGGTAAAATTAAGATTTACAGACTCTCCGAAGATGGTAAAACTACAACGCTTCAACTTTTGGGTCCCGGTGAAATATTTGGGGAAAGCGCTATCCTGGGACAGGAAACCCATGACAATATTGCTGAAGTAGTTGAAGATGCGGTAGTATGTGCTATGGACAAACGCGATTTTCAGGATCTCATGGAGAAAAGTCCCAAACTGACCCTGAGTGTAAACAAGTTTATCGGCTGGCGTTTACGCAAGATTCAAGCCCATGTTGAAGATTTAGTTTTCAAAAATGCCAGTCAGAGGATTACTTCATTTCTACACCGCTATGTCGAAACTTTTGGGAAAAAAATGGTGGACGGGTGGATGGTGCGACCATTTCTTACTCATCAGGAGATTGCTGATCTCACTGCCACGGCCAGGCAGACTGTAAATCAAGTCTTGAACGAATTGGCTGAACAGGATGTAATTAAGTTCTCCCGCCGATTCCTTCAACTTAAGGGTGACCTCGACCAGCTTGAATCCTGAGTTATAACTCTGTTTCACTTACATGTCTGCAATATGACAGTCCGACTTCTGGGCGCTGTCTAGATTAAGGCATGGAAAACATCAATACTGAGTCAGATCAAATCATAGTAGAAATCATTGTCCGTGATGGGTGCAACTTCAGTTATGAGACATTAAAGTCATTATTGGAAAGTCGTGAACTCTATCCTGGAATGGTCCTGCGTGTTGTGGATATTGCTGATAGTGAAGACAATCGTCGAACCATAGGGGGGATTACACCTTCCATCTGGGTCAATAACAAGCTTTGGTTTCTGGGATCCTTCTCTGAAGAAACCTTTCATTCACGATTGTCCTCTATGTCTTCACCAGAAGGTATAAACTAGGTGTAAAGCCCCGCTGGCGGTGAAATAGTTACTACTCAATCATTTCGAGATTAGATTAAACCTGTGAATTAATCTCAACTTTCTGTTCCGAAATAGGGGAGACTATTGGATGCTGGGGATTGTCGGTGGTACAGGTCTGTACAAGGTGGATTGGATGCAAGTTCTTGATAGCAGGATCGTGGGAACTCCATTTGGAGAACCCTCTGCCAAACTTTCATTCGGAAAAGTAGGCGATGAGGATATTGTATTTTTGCCGAGGCATGGTGAAGCTCATCAATTTTTACCCTCTGAAGTTAATTATAGGGCGAATATCTGGGCTCTCAAATCGGTGGGAGTCACCAGAGTTATCTCTTTTTCAGCAACTGGAAGTCTTAGAGAGGATATCAAACCCGGTGAATTTGCTCTACCCTCACAATATTTTGATTTTGTAAAAGATGGACGCCCTAAGAGTTTTTTCGGAGACGGACTGGTGGCTCACATAAGTTCAGCTGAACCGGTTTGCACTGTACTTCGCAACCAGATATTTAGTTCTGGTAAGACACTGAAATTACCTATCCATAATAATTTGACCTACGGCTGTGTAGATGGTCCTCGACTAGGAACACGGGCTGAAAGTTTCTTTATGCGAGATGCAGCAGGGTGTGATTTAGTCGGCATGACTAATATCCCAGAAGCCTTCCTGGCCAGAGAAGCACAGATGTGTTACTCAACTGTGGCTATTCCTACAGATTACGACTGCTGGATGGATGATCCAAACCAACATGTCACTGTACCACAGTTACTTAAGCGATACAGCGAGAGTTTGGGAAGTGCATTGGAACTACTCAAACACACCATCCAGAATCATGACCATCAGCAAAAATGTGAATGCCATTCCAGTTTAGACGGAGCGCTTATGTTTGATCCCACGATGCTGGATGGTGGACAGAAAATCATGATTGATGTTCTGCTGAAATAAGTGAATTAAACGGAATGAATCGGAGTGCTTGTATCAAGTCTCGAATTAGAATATTGCTTATCCTATGTGTCTTTCTCCTGCAGACCACTCCAAACTATGGTCAAGGGATTTCCACGAAAGATTGGCTCATTTCAGGCTCAGGAATGGGGTTAGCTCTTGGGCTTGAGCTTTATGGGAAAACACATTTTGTTCCTGAGACGCCTCGATTTAGCGCTCCCAATTCCATTGACAGATATATGCGTGATAAAATCTGGGTTGGTGTCAACAATCAGGATGGGGCTAGAGCCTGGAGTGAAAGACTGCTTTATGGTGTCAGCCTGTCAAGTATTCTCTGGGGACCTGTGCTAGCTGATGATACAGAGCTGGCATTATTGATTAATGCTCGTGTATTTGCTGTAAACAGCATCATGACCAATCTCGTGAAAATCGGTGCTGCCAGGGAACGACCCTACCATCATTACGGGACACGAACTGCAGAGGGCCCCACAGATTTTACTTCTTTTTTCAGCGGTCATAGTAGTGTCGCCTTTTCACAGGCAGTCGCTAATTCCATGATATTGAGTCGCGCCTACCCCCAACATGACGCTGCCATTTGGTCAACTCTCCTTGGAATGGCAGGATTAACTGCGTATTTGAGGGTTGCAGGCGATATGCACTATTTTACAGACATCCTAACTGGAGCGATATCAGGATCATTGATTGCCTGGACGGTTACCCGTTCAGAGCTGAAATGGTTCGGTGCAGATGACAAACAGAATGGTGTCATGGCTCGAATCCAGGGAAATAATTCAAATTTTGTTATTTCACTTAAAATACCGTTGGGCTAAAACAGGTTTTGATTGTATTTTTACAAATCAAATCTTGAATATAAGGAGTTGAATTAAATGACTGATAAGTTACCTGGAAAAAGTAACCAGCAATCATGGATTGCCATTGTTATCATCGCCATCGGCGCCATTTTTCTTTTACAAAGTCTGAATATTATGCATCTCGGTCATTTTTTGAGCGAGTAGTGGCCTGTCATCCTCATCGTAGCAGGTTTTTTGAAGTTAAAGAGTGACGATCGTCGCAACGGATCTATTCTCTTTATAATCGGTCTCGTTCTGCTATCTGCAACTCTGGATTTTATCAATTGGGGTAGCATCTTTAAGCTCTGGCCACTGGCAATTCTTTATGTTGGTGTATCCATGCTGCTGAAATCAAAAGGGAAGCCCGGTCTATCCTTTTCAACAGTTACATCTGAAGATGATGATTTTATCAACGCCACTGCAATATTTGGGGGTGTTGAAAAGAAGATTCATAGCCAGGCTTTTAAGGGAGCCAATGTTATGGCTCTGTTCGGGGGAGTAGAGATTGACTTGACCGATGCAAAAGCCATTGACTCGGGGTGCGTGGTAAATGTTACCGCTTTGTTTGGTGGAGCAGAGATCCGGGTACCTGAAGACTGGAATGTCATCGTCACTGGCACCCCAATATTTGGCGGGGTTGAGGACAAGTCCAAGGGTGGTGGAGAAGGTGCTGTGAACATTACACTGAACTGCACAGTCGCATTTGGAGGTTTAGAGATAAGAACCTAAGCACCACAAGTCAGATGCAATTTTTATAAAAGGCCGGTTTTTACCGGTCTTTTGTTTATTCTGAACTGTTTAATCTTTACCAGTAAATCCCTTTTGTGCCCCTGTATGCTCGATTATATTGGCGTGCTTTTTATCCGCCTTCGCTGAATAAACTGGGTTTTCCCAGAAATGATGCGGAAGTCCTGTTTCGTCGCGATATCACACCTGAAAAATTGGCGGATAACCTCGGCGAAGCCCTCCATGCGAAGACGGGTTTTAGATGGGTCCACGAGTTTGAAATCTTGCCAGGAGCGGGTTCTCGTGAAGATCCATAGACAATGCCCCTGTAGCTCAGCAGGATAGAGCAACGCTTTCCTAAAGCGTAGGTCAGGTGTTCGAATCACCTCAGGGGTACGAAAAAACCCATGAGGCTGGAGCCGGGGTTCATTATTGACAATAGTAATTTTGAAGGGATATAGTATCCGATGTTGACGCCAAAAAAGAAACTAACTAAAAAAGAATTAAAGCACGATCCATTGCTGGATACCCTTGAAAAAGGACAACAGTTCTACGAGGAAAACAGTAAGCAGATCATAACTGGAGCTGTAGCAGTAGCTGTTATTATTGTTTTAGCATGGGGTTGGATGAATAATCTGGAAACCACTCGTAGCGAAGCCATGCTGGCAAGCACAAGAGCCACTATCGCTGCTGTTGTTTCAATGGATGAGAATGTTCTTGCCGAACTTGAGCGTGTCGTTAATGAATATGGTGATAACGTTGCTATATCTCAGGCTACCTACCAACTTGGTGTTGCCAGATTGCAGGAAAATGATCTAACTGGTGCCAGAGATTTGTTTACAACATTGGCAAATAGCTCAGATAAACAGCTCATGCTGGCTGGAAAATTGAAATTGGCATATATTTTTGAAAAAGAATCAAATTATGGCGATGCTGCCTCACTTTATAGTGATGTTGGTGCCTTAAACGAAGGTGTCGTTTCTGAGTATGCCATGCTGCAGGCAGGCTACGCATATATCGCTGATGGAAATGTCACCAGAGCTGATAATATTGTGAAAGAACTTCTAAAAGAAAAACCGACAGGAAAATTCTTGGAACAGGTGAAATATTTAGAAGGCAAAGTGCTGGAGAAATAATTGCAATTATTGAACTTGCAATCAGGGCTCTCCCCGAATATATTTCGCCCGCAAAGTGGGTTGAATGACCCACTTTGTTTATTTGTAAAGGGTATGAAGACGCGAAGTGAATTGGACCGATGAAGAAATAAAAGCCGGAATAGAGCATTGCTTTGAAGGTGCTGAGGACATTTTCCTCGTTGATGTAACATTGAATGCATCACGGGGTGGGTTCCAGCTCATTGCAAAGTGTGACAGTGATTCCGGTATCACCATCGACCAATTGGCTCGTATTAATCGATCCATTCATAATAATCTTATACTCCCCGGATTAGATATTGAGAAGGTTTCTGTCGAAGTCACCTCACCCGGTGCGAGTTTCCCAGTAAAATTGGCCCGTCATTTTAATAGATTGTCAGGGCACTCTATGAAAATTGAACATCGCTCCGAAGCGATGCAAAACCCCCTGGATGGCGAGATTGTATCGGCCACTGATGAATCCCTTATTGTCAAAGTAGACGATAATGAGATGATTCTGAATATGGTTGATGTCATTCAAGGCAAAGTAAATATGCGATGGTAGAAGGAGGATTGACCCCTTGATCAGTAAAATTATCATTGAATCGTTTATCCAGCTGGCAAAGGATAAAGATATCGACCGCAAAGAGTTGGCCGATATTATCAAAGAAATCTTTGAAGCTTTGATTCAGAAGAAATACGGAAACGTTGACAACTTTGACGTAATCGTCAACATGGATAAGGGTGAGATTGAAATCTACCAGGAAAAAGAGGTCGTCGAAGTTGTTGATGATCCTGATTTTGAAGTAGATGTCAAGACAGCCCAGGAAATCGCCCCCGATCTTGAAATTGGTGACCCCTTTATCGATGTTGTAGATCCTGCGACCTTTGGCCGTCGTCTGATTACCTTTGCCCGTCACGTTATGGCCCAGAAAATTCAGGAATTTGAGCGCGACCAGATCTATCGTGACTACTCAAGTCGCGTCGGTGAAATCATTATTGGTGAGATTCATCAGATTCGTCGCGATGCACTCTTTGTGAATATAGACAAAGCTGAGCTCAAAATGCCCCGCGAAGAACAGATATACAGTGAACGTTATCGTCGCGGTGACAGTGTCCGTGCTATCATTAAAGAAGTTCGCTCTGATAAACGCGGTCCAGAAATTATCATTTCACGTGCCGACCCAAGCTTTCTTCACAAATTATTTAAAAATGAAGTACCAGAAATTGAAGATGGTATCATTGATATCCGCACGCTTTTCAGAGAACCAGGTGATCGTACCAAGATTATCGTCGAGTCTCATGATAAGCGTATCGATGCTGTGGGTGCCTGTGTAGGTATGAAGGGTAGCCGAATCCAGGTTATTGTTCGCGAACTGAACGGCGAAAAAATTGATATTATTAATTACACATCCGAACCACAATTGCTAGTTACTCGCGCACTGTCTCCTGCTAAGCCCTATCGCGTAACAATTGATTATGAAAAGCATAGAGCCTTGGCATTGTTTGAGGCTGAGGACATTTCCATCGCTATTGGTAAAAACGGGCAAAATGTCCGACTCGCATCAAAAGTGACTGGTTTTGAGATTGACGCAAAATCTCGTAGTGAGGTTGAAGGTCCAGTAGTCGTTGAAGTCTATCTCGAAGAAGTCGAGGGTCTTCCCAAACGTGTTGTCACAATTCTTGCCGAGAATGGAATTGACACGGTGAATGAAGTTGTGAATACCAGCAAGGAAGCATTGTTGAGCCTGAAGGGTCTTGGGGAGAAATCACTTGACGAATTCATGGCCGCATTGATGGAAAAAGTTGAAGTAAAAGTTGAAGTCATCGAAGAAGTCGTAGAAGTAGACGACTCAGATGAGGAAAAAGCTTAGGTAGCTGCAACTGGAAACAGTTTTAGAATGTCTCCGGTTTTGCAGGGCTGAGGTGTTTCTGCTTAAAAGGGATGAGGAAAGAGGAACGATTGGATAAACCAAAACGAATATACCAAATTGCGAAGCAGATAAATATCTCTCATAGCGAGATAGTGACTTTTCTCAAGGATCAAGGACTTGATGTAACCAATCATATGAGCCCTGTTGACGAAGAAACTCACAATCTGATTCTCAAAAACTTTGCTTCTGATCTCTATCAAATCGAACAGAATCAGAAAGAAGTTGATCGCAAGGTCCTTGAAGAGCAGCGTCGTGTAGAAGAAGAAGAACGTATTCGCAAGGCTGAAGAAGAAAAGTTAGCCCGTGAAGTTGAAGATCGCTCGAGACGTGATGCTGAAGATCAGCGACGTCTAGAGATTGAAGACGCCAAACGGAGAGCAGAAGAAGATCGCAAGGAAGCGATCGCCAAAGCCAAGCGCGACATTGAAGAAGCAGAAAATCGCAAACTTGCTGAAGCACAGGCCGCCAAAGAGCGTGAAGAGCTGGAAAGACAGAAGAGCGCAAAGAAAGCTGCTAAGCCCACCATTCTACGTCCGGGTGAAGATCCTGATAAAAAAACTAAAGAATCCACCACCGACAAAATTATTGCCAAGAAAATTGAGCGCAAGATTAAGCATGTTGTAAAAGCCACCGCCCCTAAGGGTAGGGGCAAACCTGCTAAAAAAAGACGTACCTTCGATCAGAAGGAAGTAGATGCCTCCATTAAGAAGGTTATGACTTCTCTTGATACAGGCAAGAAGCGGAAACGTCGTAGAGATGGAAAACAGGAAGAAATGGCGGCGGATGAAGCCTATCGCGTCTCTGAGTTTGTTTCTGTACATGATTTTGCTGATCTTATAGAAATCGATGTTGCTGACATCATCAGCAAGTGTATGGATATGGGTATGATGGTGACCATCAATCAGAGAATTGATAAAGATACCATTGAACTCCTCGCTGACGAATTTGAAGTAGCCGTCGTTTTTGAAGACAATACCGTTACAACGATGGATGAAGAGATTGCTCTCGAAGAGGTTGATGAAGCTGATCTCAAACCTCGTCCTCCTGTGGTGACCATTATGGGTCACGTTGACCATGGAAAAACTTCTCTGCTTGATTATATCCGTGAGGCCAACGTAATCTCCGGTGAAGCAGGTGGTATTACCCAACATATTGGAGCATACTCAGTAGCTGTTGGTGATGGTAAGCTGATAACCTTCCTGGATACTCCGGGTCACGAAGCCTTTACAGCTATGCGTGCTCGTGGAGCTCAAGTAACTGATATCGTTATTATTATTGTTGCAGCTGATGATGCTGTGATGCCTCAAACTATTGAAGCCATAGATCATGCTAAGGCTGCTGGTGTCCCAATTGTGTTCGCAATCAACAAAATGGACGTACAGGGTGCAGATGCGGAACGAGTTCGTCGAGAACTTTCAGAACGTGATATGCTGGTTGAAAGCTGGGGTGGAAAAATTCCAGATGTTGAGATTTCCGCCAAGATGGGAACCAACATTGATGATTTGCTTGAAACCGTTGCCCTTGAGGCTGAGGTTTTGGATTTAAAAGCTAATCCTTCAGGAAAAGCCCGTGGAATTGTGGTTGAGTCCAAACTCGACAAAGGTGTAGGAGCACTTGCAACCGTTCTGGTGAGCAGGGGAACGATAAAAATTGGAGATCCCTTCGTTTGTGGAGATTACTCCGGTCGTGTTCGCGCTCTGAAAGATGATCATGGTAAAAGAATTAAAAGTGCAGGTCCCTCTACTCCAGTAGAGATTCTTGGCTTTAGCGATGTCCCACGCGCAGGTGACAACTTGATTGTCATGAAAAATGACAAAGAAGCGCGTGACGTGAGTACTCAGCGTCGTTCCTTACGCAGGGAACAAGACTTCAAGCGAATGCGTCACACGACATTGGATCAAATCTCGCTGCAGATTTCTGAAGGAAAAGTAAAAGAAGTTCCTCTCCTTATTAAGGGTGATGTGGATGGTTCCATTGAAGCCCTGGCAGATTCATTTATGAAAATGTCCACTCGTGAAGTCGCTGTGCGCATTATTCACCGTGGAATCGGAATGATTAAAGAATCTGATGTGCTGCTTGCTGCAGCTTCGGATGCAATCATTGTAGGTTTTAATGTAACTGCCGATAGTAATGCCAAACTTCTAGCCAAGGCTGATGATGTTGAGATTCGCTACTATGATGTAATCTATGCAGCAGTTGACGATGTCTATCAAGCCCTGGAAGGCTTGCTTGAGCCTGATGTGGTTGAGAATGAAATTGGAAAAGCGGAAGTCACTGACCTCTTCAAAATTCCGAAAATTGGTATCATTGCCGGATCTATGGTTACAGAAGGCGTTGTTCGCCGAAATGCCAAGGTGCGACTCATCCGTGAAGGTGAGACTCTGTTCAACGGTGAGTTGAATGCACTTAAACGTTTCAAGGATGAAGTCAAGGAAGTCATGGAAGGTAATGAATGTGGAATTTCATTGCAGGACTTTAGCAAAATTAAAGTCGGTGATGTTATGGAATTCTACTCTGAAGAAATTATCAAGCGCAAACTGGAATCTTCTGAAAAGAAATAGTGACCCCTCGGATAAAGTGAAGTAAATGGGTATTGCAAGACAAAAACGGGTAGCTGAGGCCATCAGAGCAGCCGTGGCTGAATATCTGATATTAAACCTGGCGAATGCTACACCGGGCTTTGTTTCTGTCACCAAGGCAAAAATGACCCCTGATCTGAAAATATCTTATGTCTACTTCTCTATATATGGTAGTGAAGAGGATGTTGCCTTTACGTTTAAAACATTAGAGCAACATAATGGTCGCGTCCGCTTTCATGTTGGCAAGGAAGTCCCGCTCAAATATGTGCCTGAGCTCAGATTCTTTATTGACGACTCCCTTGGTTATGCTGATAAAATGAATCGGGTGATGAAAGATCTATGATCACCCCCGAACATATCATCAATATTGACAAACCCATGGATTGGACCAGCTTTGATGTCGTGCGTAAAGTTCGCTACACGACGAGGATCAAGAAGGTCGGTCATGCCGGTACCCTCGATCCATTTGCCACCGGCGTGCTTATCGTATTAACCGGTAAAAATACCAAACGTCAAAATGAATTCATGGATATGCCCAAGACCTATGATGCTGAGATTCTTCTGGGAAACCAGACTGATACTGGTGATAGAACTGGAACTATTGTTGAAACAGCACCTGTACCAGAATTGACAGAAGTGATGATTCTAGAGGCTCTGGCAGCATTCAAGGGTGAAATTGAACAGATTCCACCCATGTATTCAGCAAAAAAAGTTGGTGGTAAAACATTGTATAAGTTGGCTCGCAAGGGCCAGGTTGTGGAACGCAAGCCGTCCATGATCACGATATATGACATTGAGCTTACATCATGGACTAGCGATCGAATAAATATTTGTGTCAGATGCGGACGGGGGACTTATATCAGGGTTTTGGCTGAGGATATAGCTCGAAAACTGGGTACCCTGGCTCATGTAAAAGAATTGAAGAGAACGGCGATAGGTGACTATCGCGTAGAGGATGCCTTGAGCATACCAGAGTTTATTGAAAAATGGAAATTGTCCGCTGCTTAGATGACTTCCCTGCGCTGAACGGCTGCGTAGCTACCATCGGAAGTTTTGATGGCATTCATCGTGGTCATCAGTCCTTGATTGAAAGATGTATTTCTGAGGCACAGGAGCGCGGATTACCATCAGTAGTCATTACTTTCCACCCTCATCCGCAGGAGTTATTGAGGGATAGTGATCTTAGGCCGATCCGCTTATTGAGCGGTATTGAGGAAAGAGCATCTCTCATTGAGCGGTATGCTCCTGTAGATTTTCTCCTCGTACTTGACTTTAATCGAGGCTTTTCAAGCATGAGTGCTGATGAATTCGCTAAGCGAGTTCTCGAGGATACCGTTGGGGTCAAGCATATTGTGGTGGGCTATGATCATCGCTTTGGTCATAATCGCGCTGGAGATGCTGAATGGCTTGGGCAGCGAGGTGAGGACAAAGGATACAACGTCAGCGTGGTTGGTCCCATTAATAATGAGAACCTGCCTGTGAGCAGTACACTCATCAGGGATCACATTCAATCTGATCGGTTGGATCTGGCCAATGCCATGTTAGGACATGCCTACACTATGTTTGGCACCGTAGTGCATGGTGATGAGAGAGGACAGAGTCTAAATTTTCCAACCGCGAATATTGATCCGCATGCGGAAAATAAGTTGATACCAAACAAGGGTGTGTATCTTGCTCGGGTCAAAACGGATGAATTTTCCAGCTTTGGAATGTGTAATGTTGGAGTTCGCCCGACTTTCAAGAATGGTAAGGAGATCACAATTGAAGTGAATCTCTTTAATATTCCAGAGGGGAAAGAAGATTTGTATGATCAAGATGTGATTCTTGAGTTCTTACAAAAATTAAGAGATGAAAAGAAATTTTCCAGTGTGGACGATTTAATAATACAATTAGAAAATGATAAGAAAACGTGTATAGCGATAATCGAAAATTATCGAGATGTCTGAAGGAGGACATATGTCAATAACAAATGAAGAAAAGGCTGCTCTCGTCAAGGAATATGGCGAAAATGAGAAGGATACAGGATCAACAAGCGTCCAGGTTGCCATTCTCACGACTCAGATTAGAAATCTGACTGAGCACTTGAAAGCCTACAAGAAAGACCACCACAGCCGCCGCGGCTTGCTCAAAATGGTTGGGCAACGTCGCCGCCTGCTACGCTACA
>Ga0233430_1000317_pt1 | contig 96437 bp, 95 predicted proteins | sample SI_118_April2016_2_FD_179883 | JGI IMG/M metagenome (GOLD analysis project Ga0233430, IMG submission 179883) | Seawater microbial communities from Saanich Inlet, British Columbia, Canada - SI_118_April2016_150_MG | ecosystem: Environmental > Aquatic > Marine > Inlet | place: Canada: British... | reverse complement strand
TATGGGATAGGGATCGCAAAGTAACCAGCATGTTTACGTAGGCGTGCGCCCCTATTTTCTGAACTCCTGGTCTGTTTGGAAGTGTCTTCTCCGCATCAAATCAAACAACCCAGCTATGTTCCCAAACGCTTTGTAAATCCCATAGGAACTGCGTCTTGGGATACTGGCAAAAAGAAGAATGATAGCCTCGCCGAGTATCGCCCAATAGAATAAAGGTACCGAAAGCTCAGGGTTCTTTCTTACAAAATGGTAGTGGTGATGCACATTCATTCTCCCCATTAAATAACTTTTCCTTGGATTAAATGGGGGAGGGTAATGTTGCACTTTTGCACCATGTATAACTACTAATCTGTAGTGTTTGGCCGCTCTAAAACTAAAGTCGATATCTTCGACGTAGGATGAACCTCCCAACTTTTCATCGTATTTCGAGTCTTCTAGAATCTCCTTTTTCCAAACGGTAGCTCCTCCGCATAGCCATTCCGTATAGGTATCTTTCAGCACCGGTATAACCGGCGTCGCGAACCCGGACCTGAGGACTTTGCCTTGCCCGAAATCATCGCACCAGAATAGTTTTCCCAGCAATTTCCCAGGTATTCTCACCAATGGGCTGGCCAGCTCGTTGTTGGTAATGTGAAACGAACTGCCTCCCACATCATCAGGGCATTCTTCCCAATAACGAAGCATAGCTTCGATAGCGTCTTTGTCAAGTATGATGTCGTCATCTAGATAGCCAGCCAGTGTGATATCATCATTCAGAGTTTTGATGCCCTCGTTTCGTTGCTTCGCTAAGCTGGGCGGGAAAACTCTTACATAAGAAATACCAGGGATAGCAAACCGCTTTGTGACTGTTTCTACTGGCTCGTCACTTCCATCTACAACAATTACCTGACTGGCATGGACCGTCTGGTGTTGGAGGCTTTGCAGCAATTTCTCTAGAAGTTCAGGCCGATTCCTTGTAGGAATGATGAGGGCAATTCGATGACGGAATTCAGTCATGGTCCATTTGTACCTCGCTTGGAATACTGCCTGCGGTATGTGAACAGCTTTTCTTCTGTACTCACTCCTCTCCGATGTTACAATCATCAGTCGTTTCAAGAACAGTCAGTCTATGCCTGATGAGCCCATCGAAGTAATTAACCAATGGAATCCTAGAATTCAGGATTTTGGGCCCATTCTGTGTTCTATGAAGCGATAGAAAATATCTGTACCAGTGGCAGTATTCGTCAACCAAATGGACATCCTTTTCACGCCAGGGATATTCAAGGAATCTCGATATCTCGCCTCCAGGCATAGTCTTTTCTTCCCGATTGCAGCAATAGAAGAGGTTATCCGGATTCAGATGTTCGCGTAAGAAAGAGAAATATCCCAAAATGGACTGTTGGTTCATTTCTTGCATAGATGCGATATTTATTGCCAGGTCAAATGACTGGTTCTTCGCAAATCTCAGATGTTCTGCCGGACAGTACACAAAATCATGGCTTGAATCTTTTGATCGAATTCTTCAATTCCCTTCATCAAGAAGTGGGATCGGTGAGGATGTGCCTTGCCACAATAATAGGCTTGAAACAGCAAAATCCTACCAAGATCAACTAACAAAATAGTTGAGCCCGGATATATTTCTTTAATTAGTGAAGCAAGAAAACCATAACCATCACCAATGATTATGACATTTGGATTGGCATCCAAGTTCTTTTCAGTGATGTATTGGTTCACACGCACTAATGAACAAACCTGGCGAAAGCAATCATATGTAAACGGTAGCCCCATTCTTTTGGTAAGATCAATCGAAGACTTGATCAGCTGCAAAATCTCCTTTTTGCGTGGCAATCTTAGCCAGTAGCTACCAATAGTCAGCCATGATAACATTCGGTTAGTAATAGCCCGCTGTTCCAAATCTCCAAAAGCACTCCCAACAAGTGACTCGATATTCCCTTCAGAGATACGAACTTTTACCTGGCTCTGGTAATGTTTCCAATGAGATGAAATGACATCTTCAGGCGTACTATCGTGGATATAGTAGCGATCATAAAGTTCATTGACTATTTCCGTTGTTCCCATTTCCTTTTCTCGCACCAGACTCTAGCTGCAATTCTTCAGGGCTTCAAACCTATTTTATCCTTGAGCCAATTCGATTCGCAGGAACTCCTCCTACAATTTCATAGACATCGATATCTTTGACAACTACAGCGCCAGCAGCAATGATTGCACCCTTCCCAATGTTTACGTTTGGTAAAACGACCGCATTTGCTCCAATCCAAACATCCTCTTTGATATTTATTGTTCCGGATAGGTGCCCCTGACCTTTTATCGGAATATCAGTTTTCTCATAATGATGATTGCTGGCTCTTATCACGACATTTGGCCCAATAATTGTGTTATCACCAATAATAATTTCACCGCCTTTATCCGCGTTGATCATTACATTCGAATTCAAAGAAACCTTGTTGCCAATTACGATCCTTTCGCTACCCCCATGTAAACCAGCATAAATCAGAGAGCCCTGGCCCATCCCAATACCACTACCCACCTCTATGTTTTGGAATCCCCAAATCGTGCATCCTTCTGGAATATCGACTCTTTCCCCACAGGATTTGAATCTCCTCTTGTAAATTGAATATCTCAACTTAGCGCCAACATTTCCGGGCATCCACTTCAGCCAAAACGAACTAACTGCGCGGAGTTCATTTAGCAGGACTTTGGTGAGATTCACAGGATTAGCATATTTCATATCAGTTACATTTATAGCCTCTGACTATGTTTCGCGGCTATTGTTTTCGTTTGCACAAAGCACGAATCCAAGTACCTTCAGCATCCTCACAGTGCTCCCAAAAACGCAGCATGGACTCAATCGCATCATTTCCAAAAACCATGTCATCGTCCAAAAAACCAGCCAGCGTTATATCCGCCCCCAATGCCCGAATCCCTGCGTTGCGTTGCTTGGTCAATCCGGGAGGGAATGCCCTCATACATTCAATATTGGGGGAAAGAAACCCTCTGATATTAGGTTCTATAGGTTCATAGCTCCCATCTGACACAACAACCTGATCAGCTTGAATACTTTGGATCTGAAGGCTGTCTAACAGTTGGGTCGGAAGTTCAAAACGATTTCTTGTGGGAACAATAAAGGCGATTTTATGTCGGGATTCTGTCATGCTAATACACCTTGCTATTCTATAATACTGTTATCTCCCACAACCAAGCCCAAAACGTGCTATTAGAACGGCTTCCGTTTTACTATTTTCTTTATGAATTTTGCTAGTCCGGGACTAATCTGAGATATCTTCCGAAAGAAGAAATGTGGTATGTTCTTAGCTCGATATTTGACTCTGTACGATAAAGACCTGCGTTTGACAATCAGTCTCTTCCAATTGTCATGAAAATAGACCAATTCCTCTTTAGAAATCGTTGGTAAATTCAGCATCGATTCTTTCCTTTCTTCGAGGTCCCCTATAGTATCGGGCAAAAAGTTGTTTTCCTCACAGATTCTATGCAACTCCGTGCCTTTATAGGGATAAAACACATTGACACCACAGCCTTCAGTGTATGTTTTCGCCACCACATCAATAGTTTCTTCGATCATCTCCCGTGTCTCACAAGGAACTCCAATTACACATATACCGTTCGTCTTTATGCCATTTTTATGGGCCCACTTGAAGGAATTGAATATCTGTTCTTTCGATATACTCCGCTTCATCACTTCATTCCTGATAAAATCATTTCCTGATTCTATGCTCATCAATACCCTTAGACACCCTGCATCTTTAAGGCTAGCGAACATATCGTCAGAACAGATGTTCGATCGAGTGCTACAAGAAAATGGGAGTCGATAGTTCTTCTTGTACTCTCCTAAGAATTCTCCAAGCCATTTCTTATCTTGGGTAAAGAGATCATCACCAAACAAGAGAAACGCACTTTTGGGTATGTTGTGATTCGAAAAAACATGTTCGATTTCTTCCATGCAATTAGCTACGCTTCTACGTCTGACTTTGTTAACACTGCCCCCATATACTTTCCCAAGAGCGTGATTACAACAGTAACTACAACTATACGGACATCCACGGCTAAAATAAAAAGGTACGTAATCCTTGGTATCTATGATACGTTGAAAATCAAAAATCGATCTATTCGGAAACGGAAATCGATCTAAATTCTCTACTATTGGATTCAAGGGGTTTTTCACGATTTGGTCAGATGACTTATCATAGTAGCAGTAGTTATTGATATCGCGATAGGCCTCTCCTTTCCCCACCTTTTCTATAAGTTCAGCGAAAGCAATCTCACCCTCTCCTACTATTACACCATCAAGATTTTCCGCTTCTCGTATTACTTCAGGAAAAAGCGTCACAAAGACCCCGCCACAAACGGTGATGCATTCATGGTTTTCCTTTATCAATCTGGAAAGCACTTTGACATATCGAAACTGGGTTTCTACAGAGGTGAACCCGACTATCCTGGGAGCGAAGCTTTTAACAGTATCGACAACATCCTTAAATTGATCGGTGGATGACACGTATTCTAATCTCACTTCATGCCCAAAGGATTTTAGATACGTTGCAATACAATCGAGCCCAGGGGTGTAGGGATCATCATGAAAAGAATGGATATCCGGAAAGATTAGCAAAATGTTCATTTCGTCTTCCTCATGTATCAGACTGATTCATCTCTTCAATAATGTCTTGTTGTTATTTCAACGCATCCAGTAAATTTTCTACCGCTTCAGTTTCCATCTGTACCCTTGATTCCCGTGTCAAAGTTGCCAAATGGGGAGTCAACACAACATTATCGAGATCGCACAATGGACCAGTATATGGTTCTTCTTGAAATACATCTAATGCCGCACCTTCGAGATGATGTACTTTCAATGCATTGTACAATGCATTTTCATCGATGACGCCACCCCGGGAAACATTGACAACAAATGAGCCCTCTCTCATACTTGCGATTTCTTTTTGACCCAGGACGAACCTCTGATCTGCCAGAAGCGAAACATGAATACTCACGAGATCGCATTCGCTCAACAGCGATTCTGTAGAAATGATTCGGACACCCACCCTTTTCGCCCAATCCAAATCCGGAAACAGATCCGCCCCGCATACATCGGCGTCTAATTTCTTCAGAGTCTCGGCAACCCTTTTACCGATCCTTCCCAGACCTACAACTCCTACAGTTTTGCCGGTCAGTAAATTACCCGCTTTCTTTTCCCAACGCTTCGATCTCAGCAAACTCGTATGATATGACAATTTGCGAAGCAGGTCAAAGATCATAGCAATCGTCAATTCAACAACAGGCAATACTACTACATCCGGTGTATTTCTAACGACTATTCCGTTCTTTTTGGCTTTCTCTAAAGCTATGTTATCTACGCCAACACCACAGCGGCTGATACAACGCAGTCTAGGAAGTCGATCGAGAACATAGTCATCGTAAGGCTCGACACCAGCAATAATCCCTTCGTAATCCCTGCCCATCTCAACGGTTTCCTCTCTGACTAAGCGTCGCCCTAGTGTATTTAAGGAATACTCTATTCCACTCTTATCAAGAAGCTTGAGAGGTGCATCCCCGAATTCCGCAAACGTCGATAGCGCTACGAATATCTTCGGCTTCACAGATTCAGTATCCTCTCATAGAGATTTCGCTGTGTTTCATCTTCGGACAATATTCGTTCGACTCTTTGGATATCTTCCGGTACGTCAACCCCCTGAGTTTCGTATGGTGTAACAACTCCTAGAATATCGTATCCATGTTCCAGTATCCGCAACATATCCACGGACTCTGCCTTTTCCAGAGGAGTCGGCGCAAGGCGTGAGTATTTATGCAGAAAGTTTTTCTGAAACGCCATTATCCCTGATTGCTTGTAAAGAGGGTAATTTTCATTTTCCTCGAAATGGGGAATAGGCGATCGAGACAAGTACATGATTTGATTGTTTTGGGAGAGGACCGATTTCACAACGTTGATATTACCCAATTCCGCTAGGTCAACAATGGGATAAACCAAACAGGAGCAAGATGTATCACTGCTTTCTACCAAGGGCTGAGCAACATCACGAACCGCCCCAGAGAATAGTAAAGGTTCGTCCCCTTGCACATTGACCACGATGTCCGCATTAATGACCGAGGCAGCTTCCTCTATCCGATCGGTACATCTTTCATGCGTGTGGGCAGTCATGATAACTTTTCCCCCATACGACTCAACAACTTCCTTGATTTCATCATCACAAGTGGCAACATAGATTTCATCGGCAATACCACAGATGGTGACTCGTCTTCGTACATGTTCAATCATCGGTAGATCAAGTATCTTGGCCAAAGGTTTGCCGGGGAATCTGGAGGAGCCCATCCGCGCGGGGATAATCACGGTGACTTTCTTAGTAGGCATAGGCTTTAATCTTAACAGTCTATTGAGGTAGAACTCCGCAATCTACGTTTATGCACTGCCCAGTGATAGCAGATGCCTCCGAAGAGGATAAAAACACACAAAGGTTAGCGACCTCATCCGCCGACGGAATTCTGCATAACGCTGAATTCTCGATGGCAAATTTCCCTAAAAAACATCCGACGTCTTCACCTTGTGAAGGTGATTCCTTATCAATCAGAGCCTTTTGTAAGCCGTCGGTATCCACATACACGGGGCATACTGCATTAACTCGGATACCTCTCGGGCCCAGTTCCTTCGCCAATGCCTGGGTTACGCCATTGACACCAAACTTGGACGCACAGTAAACGGTATTGTTCGCGCTACCACGTTTACCCGCAAGACTGGATACATTGATAATACATCCGCCCCTTTCCATTCGTTCGGCAGCAGCCTTACAACCCCAATACGTTCCTTTAAGATTGGTATCTATCATGTCGTTCCAAAAAGTCTCATCGACCCTAATTATCGGCCGCCATTCGGAATATCCGGCACAGTTAACATAGACATCAAGTCGGCCTGTCCATTCGAGAGCCGTCTTCACCAGCGATTGATGATGCACCTGCTCTTTTACATCAGCTTGTTGAAAATGGGCCCTCTCTCCCAGAGATTCCGCAATCCCATTATCATTACGTGCGGCGATGAGGACATTTGCGCCCTGCGCGTAAAAAGCCTGAGATACTGCAGCACCAATCCCTGTGGTTCCGCCAGTAATAATGACTGTACGTTTTTCAGCCGACTCTTTGTTCACTATAATGACCTTCAGTTGATATGTTTTCTGATTGGAATGAAATGAATAATGTCCAAATGGCGCTTCAAATGTTCTAGATTGTCATAGCGGTAAAACCACCGTCAACAGCAATCTCCGCACCGGTTACGAAACTTGCCGCATCGGAGGCAAGCCAGAGAACGGCTCCCACAAGCTCTACAGGCTCTCCATAGCGCCCCATAGGTGTATGCCCCAAAATGTACTTTCCCCTGTCTGGTGAAATGAAATTCTGGCGACTCCATTCCGTTGGGAAAAAGCCTGGTCGCAACGCATTTACACGGACGTTAAACGGTGCCCACTCTCGAGCCAGGTTCTGTGTAAGATTCTTAACGCCCGCTTTCGATACAGAATAGGTGAAAGCTTTTGACAGCGGCGGGCCGGACGAAGCTGATGAGATATTGATGATAGATCCCCGCCCATTACTAAGCATATGCCCCCCAAAAACCTGGCATGCGAAGAGGGTACCCTTCAAGTTCGTATCCAGAATACTCTGCCATTCGTCCTCAGAAATATCCAGCACCGGTGTGGGAGCGTTGATTCCGGCTCCGTTAATCAGGATATCTATTCTGCCATAAACCTGAAGCACCTCTGCCAGTAGCCGCTCGTGTTCGCTTTTATGAGTTACATCCAAACTGAAGTTCGTCACAGTTCCGCCATCGGCAACAATGGCATCAACGATACCTTTAAGTCCATCAACATTCCTGTCTGCCACACAGACTTTCACGCCTGCCTTGGCAAGTGCTGATGCCATCTCACTGCAAAGCAAACCAGCAGCACCGATGACAATGGCCACTTTTCCCTCCAGTTTAAAAAGATCTGATAAATAGTCTGACATTCCGTATATACCCTATCCGGCCTACGAATCAGTACGCAGCTCCTCCCATCATTTTCTGGACGCATGCTTTAACTTCAATTAAGTCACTATAAGCCATGATTTCCAGATCATCAAAGGTTTGCTGATTCGTCCGGCCCACAAAGATAACTCCTAACGCTTCAGCGACCTCATAGTCATCCCTGGTGTCTCCAACATAGACTGCGGAATCCGGACTAACACATTCTAATTCCAGTATCTGTCGGATCGCATCAGTTTTTTGCCACGGATTACCATATACGCCTGCGAAATAAGAATCTATCGTTCTGGCCTTAATGATGCTCTCCAGTTCCTCCTGCGGAGTAGCTGAAGCCAAATATAACGGCAAGCTTGTGGAAAAATACTCAAGAAATTCCTCTGCACCCCGGACAAACGAGCATTCGATTATTCGTTGGCGAATAAGGGGCGAAAACCGGGAGTCTATATCGGATGCTCTTGCTTCATCGCAAGTCTCACCAAGAATATGGGTCACTATATATTCGAATTTATCATATCGTGATGTTGTTTTGTGCGCCAGATGATAACTCATGATTTGGTCAACATATTGCGGATAATTACTGAACAGGTCTCGAAATGCCTGGTTCTTAATCTCCTCCGATTCAACAATGACACCATCAAAATCGAGAACTATCGTTTTGATCGTCATCAGCACCTATGCCTCTGGCCTTAGCTCCGTAACAAGCGATTTCATCCGGTCGCCCCACTTCCATAGAAGGAAGACATCCGAGGCCAGAACTGCAAATGTATATCCTGAAGAAAAACTCTTCTTCAGATTCTCACGATCAGGTTCGACTAACTGGGTACCACACGCCTTGCCATGTCTGACACAGGCATCAATAATGCGTTTACAGGCCTCTTCCACTTTGGGATGCTCCAATTCACCCGGAACACCCAACGAAGCTGAAAGATCATAGGGCCCCACCATTGCCGCATCAACCTCTTCATATTTCAATAAATCATCGATATTCTCAACACCCTGGATCGTTTCTATTTGGATGATAAGAGATGAAATATCATTCCATTCCGAGGTATATTGGTCGAAGTCAAAACCATACCCCTGCGCACGTGCGATTCCAAATCCACGCTTCCCAATAGGTGAATATTTACACCATGAGATCAACTGTTCGACTTCTTGAGGTGTAGACACAGTCGGTACTATCAGGCCATCTGCGCCAGAATCCAGTAACCGTTTGATCATCTCCATATTGTGAGAAGCTACTCTTGGCAAGCATAAACTACCGTTCCCCTGACAAGCAGCGATGATTCGCTGTGACTGTTCCTGGCTAATGGTGCTATGTTCAATATCAATTCCGACAAAGTCCACGCCAATTCTGCAGAAAACCTCGGATATCGAAGGGTGCGCTAGAGACGTCCAAGCGGCAAAGACCCGCTCACGGTTTCTCAACTTTGCTCGCAGATCACGTCGCTTCTCATTTAAGTTTGCCATAGTTAATGCTATGCCTTCTCAGTTTTGGCAGCGTCATCCAGGAACATCTGTACAGTCTCTTTACTGTAAGGGTGAACGATCATTCCCTCAAGTAATTTGGGAACTACGGTTACCAAATGCGCACCAGCTTCAAGCCACTCTATGATATTAAGCACCTCGCGCGTGGAACCGATAATAATACTAGCATCCAATGAGAAATCATCAAGGACCGTGCGGAGTTTTCTGATTTCTTCACAGGAGTTGTAGCCCATGTTATTCACCCGTCCACCAAATAATGATACATACGTAGCGCCCGCCATCGCAGCCAGAAGACACTGTTGAGCACTCATCATCGCAGTCACATTGACGCGAATATCATGCTTGTTTTCCAATTCATGCACGATTTCCAGATTGTCTAGTTCACCCTTCGGTCCGTGGATCGTTATTTTTACATTGATGTTCTTGGCCCACCCTGCAAACTCTTGTGCCTGCTCCAACATCATCTTAGGATCATTCGTTGTCACTTCCACTGAAAGGGGGTAAGGATCAACCAGGTTGGCGATTTCCACCGATCTTTCCTTGATCCCTTTCATTCCACCAGTAACACCAGCCTGGAGCAGAATGGTAGGGTTTGTGGTTACGCCTCGGATGATCCCCATCTTAAGGTATTTCTCAATATCACTAATATTCCCGGTATCTAAGAAAATCGGCATTTGCTCACTCCGTCGTTGATTCCCACTTCATTTCTGAAACCTGTACCTTCGGATGAGACACTACCAGATGCCAGATAACACTCTGGAAGGCTTCAGTATGAGTGGTTATTGTATTTGGGTTGACTGTTGGTATAATCAGGCATGCATCTCCTATCTTGCCGGCATACCCACCGTCACGACCAACGATGCCCATTATTCTCGACCCCTTAGTTTGGGCATATTCTAGCGCACGAACCAGGTTTGCACTGATGTTTCGTTCTGCATCTCCACCACCAACAGAGAAGACGAATACCCCGTCTTTCTGATTGAGCCTGGAACCTTTGAGCCATTCCACAAATACCGTGTCCCACCCGTCATCGTTTGTCCGTGCAGTTAGCTCAGAGACATTATCGCTCGGTGAGTAGGATTCAATTCCCGCGATTTTGCGAAAGTCATTGACAGCGTGGGATGCATTACCCGCGCCACCACCTACTCCAAGAAAGAAAAGGCGACCTCCGCTCTCTCTAATACCGACAAGCAGATCGACCATCTTATCTATCACGGACTGGTCTATTCCATCGACAACTTTCTTGACTTCATCCAAATATTCACTAACGTAGGACACTGAATCTCCCTCCCCTATTTCTTCTGGAACACAGCCCGAGCAAATGAACTCAACCGATTCATCTGTAAAAATTCCTGAAATGTCTGAAGGGTATCGTTATCCCTTTGCTCCATAAGGTATCGTACAAATCGCGGTATTTCAATCGAAGCATTTTCTTTATATGCATTGGCAACGATCTGAACATCCAGCAGCCCGGGAGTACTTAGTTCAATGCATTCAAAACCGTGTCTTTCAAACAAGAGCATTAAACCTTCTGTGGAAAGCACATTCATTCGATCCGGAGGGAATATGCTATTGGACTTGTCCCACAGTACCTGTAGATCAAATCCACTAATAGAGATTGTAGTCAAAAAACACAATCCACCTGGAACCAGCATTTTATCAAGAGCCCCGGCGAAAGCATTGACATCGGAAAGCCGATCGATCACTTCAAAAAGAGTAACAGCATCTGTTGGATTCGAGAAAGCGCCAATTGCATCATTAACAACCTGGACGCCATCCTTCTCACAGTTAACATGGCTCAAATCAGCCCTTGGAGTGACGATGCGTATCTTTTTAAAATAGTCGCTTTCAACCAGTTCCTGAAGGAACGGGGGATGAACACTGTTAATACTGGAAAAACGCTGTGCGGAAGGGAAGTATTCTTCAACGGTCTCAATGATCCACTGGACTCTCGGTTTAAATAGTTTCTCTCGACGTTTTGCTTCGGTCTCTGTTAGTAGATGCTGGTTCCAGAATTCACGGGCCTTTGATTTCCGATAGTATTCATCAATCGCGTTTTCATCGGGTCGGGGGGAAACGTAGAGTGTCTGGCAATTAGAGCACTCCTGATAGTTCAATCCGAACTTGGAAAAAGCCTCACTGCGCTCATGGCTGAGACATGCAGGGCAGCTACAATCCACCAAAGAGGACCCACTGAGAAAATACGATTTCACATCATCTCGCGTAAGTTGCAGATATGAACTCAGAGTTGTGCCGGGTTTGAACTCAAACTCTCTTATATCGTCATACTGAACAGTGGTCTTCATTCCCCTCCTCCCCCAAATCTCTCCACTTTGTATTTTGGGTCATCACCATATATCCGGCCAATGAGTTCCATAACTTTCAAAGCATCAGTGGATGAACTGTTGGTAACGCACTTGTCATTTTGAATACAATCCACGAAGTCACTCACCTCGGTAATCCATGAAAGATCGCGGTCAAAATAGGTCACCTCTTCCCGAGGATTCCCTAATGCGAATGTCTCATCCTCAAATTGCCGTTTCCCAACTACTAACGTTTCTCGGCCATAGCTGCCCGTCTTGGATAACAAACCCGATATCACAAAATAGCCTTGTTCCATGAAAACTTCTAAACGGAACGTATGCTTCCATAGGGTTGCAGATGAATGTAGCGTCGCCACCTGGCCTTGCTCATTTCGCAGCATCGCGAAAGCATTATCTTCCATATCGATATTCCAGTATGAATTCGTCACGAAACCCTTTACTTCCTGGAAGTCTCCGCAGAATAGCCTGAATAGATCCATCATATGGATTCCTTGATCCAATAAAATCCCGCCCCCTGAAATCTCTTTTTTGTTGCGCCAGGAGTCCTCAAAACCCAATCCTCCCGATTTCCCGTAGACGCCTCTCAGAGAGAGTATCTTTCCGTATCTCCCACTATCAACCAACACCTTTGCTTCGTTGACACACGGGTGATAGCGATGGTTAAATCCAAACATCAGCTTTGCTGGTGTATTCGCCTTTTCAGCTTCGATGATGTCTCTGATATCATCGATCGACCTTCCGGGCGGTTTCTCACAGAATACATGCTTTCCTTGATTCAGACTGCTTATGACTATTTCAGGGGAGAAAGCATTGGGAGTACATACGAAGACAATATCAACATCCTTTTCGAGAATATCCCGATAGTCTGTGAAAATCGGACATCCAAAATCCGAGTCAGCTAATAGCAAATTCGCATCGCATATTGCAGATAGCTCCAAATTGGGGTGTTCCTCGATTACAGTCTTACGAATTTGCCCCATATATCCATAGCCAACTATACCGGCTTTAAGTGCGTTTCCCATCAACAATTGCGCCTTAACATAAATTTGGATAAACAGATCCTCGAGTTCCTGTACATCATTTGTGTAATTGTAACTCCCACAATATCTTTTGGGATGGTTGAGACGACCATATGACTCTCGATTGTTATATCACGTTCGTTTGACCCTAATTTAAAACATGGCTCTCATTGGATAATAATTATAGCACTTTGCGATCTATGTTTAAATTCAACTAGTCACGATCGATAAATCTCCTCAGTTTCCAATAGGATACAACAGACTTGATGTCCTGTTCAAAACACATATCACCGATTAACGGAATTCTATGCATTATGTTTCGCGTCATATCCGAATTGACGGCTGGTTTAGCTGTGAATAGTTTCTGAGATCCACAATCGGAGATCAAAGAATCTGTATTCTGGTTGTAGCAGCTACCTGGTTGGCCAAAGGGATAACTAAAAAGCTCCACACTATTATTAAATTGTAAAAGTTCGTCTCGATTTTTTAGGTAAGATTCCTTCAATTCGTTATCAAATAGCATGGTAGCGTTATAGTGATTGTAGAGATGATTGCCAAAATATACCAACTCATCATTATCTACCGAATCGAGGTGTTGTCTTGTAGCGAATCCACCGTAGAAGTTCCGAGCAGCTTGATATATACTGTTTTGGTCATTCTCAGCCAAATACTCCTCGACCATTTGACGTGCACAGTATAGATGGTGCGGTTTTGGAACCGCTCCTTTATAATAGTCTATTAGAGCTTCCAGAAAGCGCTGATCATATTCGCAAAGATAGGTTACTAATCCCGCCCAAAAGATATCTCCATTTACCGGGCCCATATTCAGAAAGACTGTTGATGGGCACTGATAAAGCTTCATAATGGGAACAGCATTTTCGAAATAACCTACCATTCCATCGTCAAAGGTAATCAGAGCTGCCGGTGTTTCATATTCTCCCGCAATTAATTGCTGTGGTGTAATGACGTTGAATAATTTGCTTAGTATTTTTATTTGCTGATCAAATACATTTGGTGGTACATTCAGATTATATATGCGACTAAATTCACCAGGATGTTCCGAAACATCATGGTATAGAAGAATTACAACCGAGTTCTTGCAGGCTTGGTTAAAAACAATATCAGCAGCAAGCAATGCTTGAACCGGTTTGGATCGGATACACTTCTTCGCGAGGTTTTTAAACACTATTTACAATCTACCTTGTTCTGCGGAAAGATTCTTCCAAGCCTGATAGTACAACTGTGGATGACGTCTCATAAACTCACCCGAATACAACTTCCCTCGTGAGGTATCCTGCTTCATTCCTGCAAGTGATCCATCTTTTTCAAAATTCTGGTAGCTACGGATAAACAACTCAGTTCCACGCAATGCAAGTTTCAGTCCGATTGAATAGAAATTATCGTGTATATCAATCACAATTCGTTCCTGATAGAGAATATCTCCACCATCAACACTTATGTCTAAAAGATGTACAGTCACACCGAGGTCCTTCGAACCTCCCGTTGCAAGAGCTGAAACAATGCCTTCGGCTCTATAGTCTGGTGACCATCCCCAATGCATGTTCACAACAGGACATTGAAAAGCTTCAAGTAATCTGCGTCTAATCAAGCAAGTTCCAAAAACAAAAACAAAATCAGGTTTATATTGGCCTATCCAGGATACACAATCTTCATCGTTGATATCATTAAATGAGACTGCTGCAAGTTCTGGATCAATGGTTTTATAGTTGTGTCGCAATATCCTATTGTTGTGATATTCTCGATCCCCAAAGAACCTTTCATGAAAAACAACATTTCTGGCTTTACGAATAGCAACTATAGGGTGAACAATATATCCCAAAACTGCGTTGCAGAAGGTAGTAGTCCTCTTCTTTGAAAGTGGTATATCTAACACAGTGCTAGATATAATACCACTCTGAAATAACATGTTGGCACAGTAGCACTGAGGAGGAGATTTTCTCGTTAATAGAACTGCTTTCATGAAAAGTATTAGCAGTCTAGGCCCGCAGCTCCTTCAATTGTACATGGAGTTGTGATAGCCTGGGACGAATTTGCATCCATCTCAGCCACATTTTATATTGGATACGGCCGTATCGATTTGCTCTGTAGCGCTCAATCCAAAACGGAAGGCTATGCATAATCGGATTGTAACTATATTCATGGTGCATCTTCTGAGCCAATTGCTCCGCCCTATCATAATAACCTGATCGAATCAGAACATCAATCCAGCGCCAAACGCAGTCAAAGTGAAGAGGAGTGTTCTTTTGAGGGGGATAAGTATCCATCCATACCAAGTCCTCTTCACTAATGTCGCTTTTCGTTTGATAAAACTGAGAAATCCATAGAGAACGTAGAATTTCTTCCCGGAAAGTTCCCTGTGACCAATGTCGCAATTCATGCAATTGGTGCCGGCTGGCGCGGCATTGCACAAGATCACTCAATGATTGAGATATGCTGCTGTACCCGCTGTTTGAACATAATTTCAGGGATTCAAGTGCGATATTTGCTTTTAATTTCCAAGCTTGAAACAGAGCCAAATCGAGCCATTGTTCTTTGGGATTTGGATCCAACAAACCTCTCGTTGCAATCTCATCAATGGACTGGCATGTAAAACGTCTTGCTTCTGTTGGGGAATAAGGAACATGCCTTTTTAAGAAATTGTCATAAGCATGCATGGGGTTACTTTCCGTTATCAACCTTACCAAGGCTCTGTTAAGTTCTTCCCCGTTTTGTACCACCACATCGGGAGCATCCTCATGGAACGGTGTCCAGTGCCCAATTGATAGAACGACTACTGGAACTCCCTGTAGAAGTGATTCTATTCCTGCCTGAGAAACCCCTCTATTGATCAGGACGTCGGAAGCAGTGATTAAATCTGCGATAGGAACATTGCTTTCGAGCACAGTTGCTTTGGGTATAATGCTCTGTACAATTGGCGTCACAGTGCTCAAATTCTCTATTGGATGCGCTTTAACTACCAACTGGTACTCGTCCGGCATCCCTTGTGCGACCAAATATAGTTGTTGCCGGCGCTTTTCATGGTTTTCTCCAGAATCGCCATATGCTGTCAATGCCAATGCGGCAACAGGGCGGTCTGGATCAAGGCCAAAACGTTCCTTCATATGACGTTTTTCAGTCTGATTGGTTTTCCCGGTTGGGCCTGTATAGAATGGCCAACCAGTACATTTTACTCGATGTCCAGGAACTCCCATGTCAACTAGATAATCACGCTCGATTTGCGATGCTACTAGCACATGTTCTGTGGGGGCTAAATAATTGTTATTCGAAGAAATACCGAGATTTAAGGCAATTTGATTTGATTCCTCAATAGCAACCATAGGAATTTGGCGTAACAATGCGGATTTTATAAGATTAAGAGGACCCTGACGCGGTTGGATAGCTGAAAAGATGATGGCTCGAACATTCCCGTCCCATACTTCTGGGGGGATTCTATCCTTTTTTAAGGGCACCTTCTCGAAAGGTAAATCAGATAGTACCTTTGAATCAAAGTGTGAGACTCCCGCTTCGTAGACCATACGGAATTTCCAACCCGGCATCTCATTCGCAATTAAACCAAGATTGCGGAGATGTACCGGTCCTTGCACATAGTACAAAATTGTTTTCATAAATCATTCACTAGGGAGCTGCCGAAAATGGGCTATTGCGCGGCCATCCAAGTAAGTGTCAATCGTGTTTCTTATATGGGTTTCCAAGAACGGATTATATTCCGCATCGGTTGTATCATAGAGTAACTTTTGCACCTGAACCCTAAGTTCCTCGTAATCATGCACCACAAACCCCGGAATGTTATCATATATACAACCTCGCCAATGCCCACAGGCGTCAAAATATATCGCCCGTTTTCTGGCACTTAAAGCTTCAACGGCAGGAGAGTTGAAAGCCCTTGAAACAGTCAAATGACTCATAGCGATAACTTCGGACGAATCACACTTGTATCCAGGTACATAGCAACGAGGATGTCTTCTTAACTCGTCTAATGCTGGTTTATATGCATCATAATAAATCTCTGTACTCCCACCAAAACGTTGGTATAGTGCCAGAGTCTGCTCCGCAGACCTCTTTTCTTTCAAAATTATGACTATCTGTGGGAATTCCTCCATTCTTTTGCCCCATATAGATATAGCCAATATGTTGTGTGCGACCCATCAAAAAACGTTGCAGCTTTGAATCACTCAGTGACAGTATAGCTTTCATATTTTATCCACCAGCCAATTTTCAAAACCACCGATCACGTCATTATATAACATAATATTGGCGGTTTGAACTATGGGCGAGCAATATCCTGTGGTCTTCTTAAGAAACCGGTTATTATGCCCAGATTTTCCCGGGTGATAACATCGATCCTTGTGCCCATATATAGATAGACAGCTATGAAACTGACTTTTACTAGGACACAAATTGGATAAGCAGCCTCCAAGTGTCTCATCATTAACAATAGCACGGTTGTCTTAAAAAATATGTGAGCTTTCCGAGAATCGCCGCATTTCCCGTTGGTAGCATTAGTTAACCCTGTTCATACGTAAGAAGGTCCCTAAATCGATCGATTGCTTTCCCATCTCGATATGGGTCTATTAATGAGGAATCCGGTGGCAAAGGGTTTTTATAATGGGGAGAGTTCATTTCCATTATTTCCAGCATTTTTTTCTTCAGTTCAATATAGCTGTGAGTTGTTATCCCACCGACCATTCCATATGGTGTGTGTTTGTAGAGTCCCATTGGATCATGCCAGATAGCTGGTTTGTTAGCGCTCAAGGTTTCAAAGGTTGTTGAGGTGAAAGGGGATGAGATCACCATATCTGAAATAGAAATCAATTCGGACGCATCAGACTCATTTAAATAGACTGTTATTTTGGGGTGGGCATCCATTTTATTATACAAACTGAGCAACTCTGGTCCGAGCTTTGGGTCCAGTATGCGATGGATACTACGGTGTTTTTTTTCTTTCAGGATAACATGGATGCCTTGTTTTTCATTGGCCAAGTCAATAATATGTTCGGCAAAAGCTATGCCTTCAGCATATGAGACCAAGCCATTTCTTGAATAGGTAGTATCAAATACCACGATAAAGAAAAGGGGATCTGTGGTTTTTGGGCTGGGGATGTTTGCTTGGTTCTTTTCATGAAATCCTTTTACTATATGGTCACTCCAAAGGCATCCTACTATATCGGCTTTCTGAAAAGAACCTGGATGAGACCTGAAGTACTCCGCGAGAAGGGTATTCCAAGTAACAAATCGGTCGTAATGCAAGTATGTCCAGAAGGGGTGACGCATTCTGTTACCCTTTTCTTGCATATTACTGCCGCAATTCATGCTATCCGTGAAATACCATGTTTGTATTCCAGCTTGTTTTAAGGCAATATTGCGTCCAATATGACTTGTTCCAAAATCACCATGAGTGATGAAATGGCGAATGTTGATGCTATTTAACACTTTTAGCCAACAAAAATAGTGGAAAACTGCCTCCGAAGCAATGTTCATTTCTTCAGCGTTTCGCACAAAGTTGCGACGTACCGAAAGCCAAAGAAGATGTTTCCATTTGCCAGGATGAGAAAAGAATTTTTTGGCTTTCGGTAGATTCCAAATAGTACCTGGCATATCCGACACTCGTTTGATCTGATCTGTAGTCAAATCAAAGCGAGGAAAATAGACAACACTTCGTCCCGCGATTTTCTTATCATCAATAATAAAATCAGGTCCACGACGATTATCTTCTAATTGCCGAGAGCCAACTATCGTTATGCCATAGGTATATTGTTGGATACTTTTTCTTGAGGAATTCTTTTTCCAGCCTAAAAGTACGCTGAGTGAGGTTTGAGCCAATAATTGAGCATTGATGATTAGATTCCTTTTTAGATTTTCACAGAAGCTGGAGATATGGATGCGTGTCGGTAATTGAATGTCATCGTGTTCAAAAACCTCTTGTTCACTTTGTAGCAGTAGCTTTTTGAGGGCTATATATGATCTGATATTCGCATCTGGATATGTCAGAATCGGACCATATCCAAGTAGTTTGTTAAGCCGATGCAAAAGGATGTTAATTGAATAGAAAGTTGCTAATCTTTCACACAAGGATTTCTTAAATGCCTTTTCAGCGTCGGGGGAATTCAAGGTATTACAAACATATTTAATGAGTTGTTTATGATTTTCCTTGTATACCGGAAAGACTGGCTCGATGACATCGACGGCTTTGTCCAATGCTTGTGCATAAATCGACTTTCCGTCAAATGAGGATGCGAGTAACAATTGAATTGCCCCTTTATCAATAAGCTGTTGTGCATAGTCTGGAAAATCGTTGGGGAATCCTGTGATGTCTCCTTTGATTCTATGGTAAGCAACGCAAGGTTCGATGGCAAAAACAGACACTGAGTTGTCAGTGTATTTTTTCACCAGACTCTTGTTAGCATGGTCGAATGTCTCAAAAACAACACACCTATAACGAATTTCGCCTGGTTTTGATAACTTGAGCGGCATGTAAAGTTAAACCTCATCCCAGGCGCTGGTGTGATAGTGAAGGTTTGGAAACAGATGGGTGATCCTTGGGTTTTTGCTCGTCCAGTGTATACCCAGAATGTCTTCAGGTTGAATTACTCCCAGCACCAATTGAATTGCGGTTTCGATCTTGTCAAATGTGATATCGTCTCTTTCCTGAGTCTTTGAGACTTGCCCGTTGCCTAAGTGTATTTCATGATTCAGTATCCGAATTACATCGTCAGATACTCCCACGGCTTTTGCTCTGTCTGCAAGAACTGGGGCTAGTTTGTTGAGTAATTTCCCCGGATTCAAGAATCTGGCCATATATCCTCCATCAAGGGCAAACCTTTCTCGTTGCATCGTGTTCATGTTTGCCCGCAAGAAGATATACAGAGGGTGGCGCGGATGCACAGAAATTGACTGGATGTTTAGGGTGTAGAGCAAATTTGGTACAGAAGCGAAATACTCTGCTGGTATGGCAATCTCAACTAATTTCTCCCCGGATAAGACAAGATACCCAACGGGATTATTATCCGACATACACGTCATTACGCGAGTCATACCGCCACTAACTTCCGTGCGTGCCAGCAGGAACCTCCAAACAAGCTGATCTCTAACAAATGATCCGCTCAGGTTCTGGTAAGTAGTATTGTAGAGTTGCATACATGTTTGGAGGTGGTCTTCTTCAAACGGGACCACATGTAAGGCAGTTTCTCGGGAGGGAGGTGATGAGATGATTTCCAAATCGATATAACGGCCAATCCCATAGTAACCGAATGGGAGGTACAACCCATCGACAGCACGTCTTCCGTGAAGAATTGACAGGTCCATATTGCGAGAAATCATAGCTTCTATGGCTTTGTTCATCAAATCCGATGCCACATTTTGGTTTCTCCATTGCGGATGCACGCTAACTGAGGAGATGCCACCACAACTGAGACCTATCCCATCGACAAGTATGGTTCGCTCGACAATACGCACGATTCCTATCAGTTCTCCCCCCATCGAACGCGCAAGTATGAAGTTTTCTGGTTTAGTGCTGGGCTCCTTGTCAATCGTTGTCCCTTGCACTATGCGGGCATCATGGTAATTGGGCCCATATATCCGTGAAAGAAAATCTACAATTTCCTCTCGGTTGATTTCACCACTTTCAACAAAGACTTCATATTGATTCATGGCATACTCTCTCGCATGATTTCACAAATACTGGTAACCATGTCTTCATTCCAGCCCACATGGCAACCGATTACCAGCGCTTTTCGATAGTCAGGCTCTAGCATATTTCGGGCGAAATCAAAATGCAGGATTGGAACTTCAACATCCATTTGCCGCTGAATTCTTTCAGATATGGATTCCATTTGTGACGGATCGCTGGCAATCGGGATGGCGAAAGGGATCACCTCACACTCAGAGCACTCTGGAACTCTTTCGGGAAAGTATGAAGTGACTATGGCGAGTAATCTTTTGCGATGATTAGCATCCTTTTTAATTTCTTGCCGGGTATCTGGCAATGCACGGAATGCTTCTATGGGGAACGCCACAACTTCTGGCAAATAACCGTACACAGCATCAACTTCAAATCCAGTATCGTCTCCCAAGAGTCCTTTGGAGGCCTTATCCATAACCGAATAGGCCATATTAGCGCGTGCTGTATGGCGTTCGGCCATGAAAGTGTAATCACCTTTGATCCTGTTTAATAATCGATCATTGCGTGATGTAAGAGCACCCCCGAGGACACACGGATATATTTTAGAAAAACTAAGAACAGAAAAGTCACCCCAATCCACAACAGATTTCTGTCTATACAAAGTGAGGAATGTATTGGCACAATCGTTTAGTATTATCCACCCATTATACTGGGCAGTCTTCTCGATGGCATCAATTTTCTGAGGATAGCCGAATTGGTGATAGACAAGAATCGCCTTTACAGCACTGACTGGCGTCATGGTTGGGAATGCTGTCTTTGACACTGTGGAAAGGACGCAATGACCCAAAAAAGGCGGAACAAGGATGTGATCCATACGTCCCAAACCAAGCGCACGCAGGCCATAGAGCATCGCTGCGCGACCGCATGAAAAAGGTGTCATGTTTAATCCAATAGTTTCTCTCAACTCGTCAAAAAAGACCGGGGTACTGTCGGTATTCGCAGATGAAGGAGTTGGATAAATGGTGATCATGTTTCTTATCCGTTTTCAGTGGCATACTAATGTAGCTGCCAGCGAATATTTAGCCTCACTTGAGTATGCCCCCCAAAACCACGTTTGAAAGTGCTAATGCCAATTTCTTTTTCAGTGGGAAAAGGCTCTCCTTCATTTGGAAAGAGGACTTCTGGAAGCTCAAAAAACACCAGTCCCTGCTTTTTGGCGTGGAGCATCGCAGTCCAGATTACCGCATGTGACAAAGGCTTTTCGAACAAATCCCTTTTTGAAGCAGATACTCCGTAAAAACAGCACCTCGGACTGTAGGGAAACAATCCAGCTGTCACCAATATTCCCTCAAGATACCCGAAAACGATAAATGCCTCTTTGTGACAGACCATTTCATACTGGACCTGCCATGAATGCCGAGATCGTGTTTCTCTTCCTGATGCCTCAAGATGTAACAACCGGAAATTCTCTATATCTTCAGGTGTGATTGTTGTATTGTCTATCACAAATATGGTCAGGTTTTTGGATCCCTGATTGATCAGGCTTTTGTAGCTCTTGCGGATTTGACTGTGTAAGGAGTCATGTGACAATGATAGATCGACTATCTGGGTGAAATAGGGCGTGGCTTGCCCACCTTGGTCCAGCAGGTGTTTTCCTAGAAATGAAAGTTTCCCATCATCCAGGAAATCCTGATAAATGATTCTTGTTATCGAGTGGGCATTCTGGATGTCGCGCAGTTCGGCTTTCACGAGCTTATAGCATTTGCCAAATCTCGCATATTCGATATCTCTGTTTTCCAAATACAAAATAGGTAGCCAGAATCCTGAAAGCTGTCGATCACCTTCAGGGGTAGAACTTGCGGTCATACGCAATCCGACTAATGGCGATCCGTTATCTTCAACTACAAAGGAACAATCTTCAAACTGTGATTCAGGAACATATGCTTCATAATACTTGATGTTACACGGTTGATAAAGTGGATGTTGAAAATCACGCTGCACAAACAAACACTTCCAGAGTGTATTGAAATCCAGAGAATTTGCCCTAACGATTTTCATTGATACAGTTTTGTCCTATTCTTATTATATCGAGGCTCCTATCGCCCTCGTTCATAAGCAGGTCCAGTATTGACATATAGGGTGCAAAGCTATTATATAGTTGCCGATAGTGAGGATGAATGTAGTCTGGATATAGCAATTCGATACCGTTTTTTTGAAATAGATTATTTTCTTCGATGTATACGCTCGAACCTTTGGGTGACAGATACGAGTCTGCACCGAGTAACCTGCAGAGGTTTATAAGAAGTTCAACATTGCGCCCTTCAGTATTCAATGAGGAACTTCTGAGTAACTCAACTTTAATACCGAGTTTGGTTCTGAATTCCTCAATCATGGCAATGTTCAAGTCAACTAGGTACCGATAATCCTGCCCCAGTGTTTGGTGGATATCGTCCCAATAGACGGAGAAATAGAATGCTTTGGAATAGCTGTATTCCATGGCTTTCAAGTGCTTGTGTTGAAATGTTTGTCCATTATCTACTTCCACTTCACACAATTTCTGGTATCGTCTGCCCTTGGTTTTTACTGGTACAGTTAACATCAGTTCCCCTCGAGGTGTCTTTATTCGGTTTCTCTGCTGCCACGAGCGTTTGTTGAATTGAACCGAATCTAAGAACACAAACGTATCGACCTGATCCATCAGTGAAAAATAACCAAGCCATGGGAGATACGTAGGTTGCATAATTGCAACTCGTTTCAATCAGTCGTCCTCCATAATGGCCAGACCGATTCCACCGGTGCCATAATCATTGCCATTGTAGAGCATATATTTCGTATCTCTATGATCGAATACAAATGCATATTCGATCATCTCCGAGTCCCAACTTGATGGCGAGACGTCTATACCGACTTCATCATCCTTTCTTTCCCATACAAAACCATCTGGGGATTCTGCATAACCGATGCGATAGTACTCCCCTTTATATGAATACCACATCCTGTAAATAGAGTTTTCCTTGAGGACGCATGGGCGTGCTAGGGCATTCTCTTTCCCTTTAAAATCGATGCAAGTTAGACCACTCCTGTTCCATGTGATTCCGTCCTTTGATTCTGCATACTTGATGTTATATCGGGGCATATCTTTGTTAGCCCATTCTACACCGGAAACATACCACATTCGCCAGATATCATTTTCAATTATGACACAAGGTCCGGTCATCAATGAATATGGTTCGGAATCAGTTCTTTCAAGGATTGGTGCTCGTGATACTCTATGGAAAGAAGTGCCTCCGTCATAGCTAATCGCGAGCCCTGCGATCAATCCCATCCGAGTGGTTGATCCCATGTTCCATCCGATGTAAAACAGGTATCGTTTATTATTATGATCTACAATCCATGAAGGTGTTACGCCATTGTCATCAAAACAACCTAAATCACCCAAACCGAGACTGGGATGTTCAGAAATCCTCAGAATTTTTCTGGGCTCTCTGATATCAATTTCAACATAGCCAATATGTGATCGATTATGTTTATCTCTGCCTGAGAAGTATATGCGATAAATATAATCTTGCAGGTGCATGGCTACAGGAACCATTGCATGAGTTACCATCCAGTCAAGACCATATTGTGGTTGAACTATCAATCCTTGTTTGATCCATTTCATTAATCAGGCTCCTAACACAATCCTGATTAGGATTCTATCAGTTTTGAAGTGGATATTTTCGCGTTGCATCACATTCCGAAATACATTCTTTTCATGCTAGTGGCTGTCTCTGAGTCAGAGGGAAGTATTGTTCCCCTCGATCCCAAAACAACGGCACCGTCTTCGATGTCCTTGGTAACCAAAGCGCCCATGGATACAAACACGCCATTCCCGATTCTAACGAAATCTTTAATGGCGGCGTTCACTCCAACAAAGCAATTGGTACCAATCTCCACGTGCCCGGAGATACATACATGGCTGCTGATGTAAGTGTGATCGTTGATAGTACTCCCATGACCCAGATGATTTCCGCTCCAGATCATTACGTTAGATCCTATTCTAACTGTAGGTTGAATTGTCTGGTTTTCCAGAATGAGGCAATTATCACCTATGGCCAGATCATCCCAGAGTACAGATTTGGAGCACACATAACTAACCAGTTTGTAACCTTTGGTTTTCGCTGCGTTATACTTTTCAGCTCGGATACTATTCATTTTGCGGTAGCTTAAAGCGACAAACATATCGAAATATTCCGGTGGATAGGTGTCAATTATATTCTCAAAGGGTGTCACAGGAAGACCCATCAATGTCTGTTCCTGTATGAATTCACTGTCCGCGGTAAATGCAGCGACTTGATAAGGGCTGTCGTGTGTGAAATAGTAGTATGCCAATTGCCCGATTTCTCCGGTGCCGAAAATGATTATTTCTTTCATGATCGAATTATCTGTTCATTATCTGATTATTATAAAAGTCCGGTCATTCATGAATCTGGAGCACCGAATATCGTATGACATATGTCCAAAGATTTCCCTGAAAGCAATGGTTTCGCCTGGATATTCCGGACAATTGAACTCGTCCAGCATAATAACACTCCCGGGTATCAAATGAGGCTTTATGGTTTCCATGCATACTTTTGTGGGCTCGTATAGTGCCATATCAAAATAGGCCAATGCCACAACTGTCTCCGAATTTTGCGTAAAGAACTTTGGCACCGTCTCCACAACATCCCCTTCTATCACCCGGTGTTTTTTTACGTTTGCCAGAACGTTGTTCTGCTCGTGATAATCTATCAACTCTTCTAAATAGGATCGATAGCATTCAGTGACATTGTAACCGCCAAATTTAATCGTATTGCTCGGATGGTCTTTCTCAGATATGGATGTATAACCACTGAAGGTATCGAATCCAACAATGCGGCGGCTTTGATTGAAAGGTTCATAAATTGCGCGCAGGTTCTCAAGTACAATCACGTTCTGCCCCCACCAACAACCGAACTCAACGATGATGCCTGGGATACCCAGAATCAGTTCATACATTTCGTTGAGGAACAGTATCTTGGCTAGCGCTGAACTTCGCATATAGAGACCTTGGACGATGAGTAACTGGTCGTCAGGCATTGGTCGTTCACGAAAGAGCTTGTATAAGATCTCTCGATGGGCAATTTGGGCATCAGAAGCCTTCGTCTCACCTTGATAGTCAAATCTATTCTTTTCAGTCATCTCAATCTCCTCGCGAGCGCACATTCAGCATATCCCACGTGAGGGCTTGGCCCGCGTTGATATCTTGGTTGCTTGAACTTCCGATTACCGCTTCAACAAACTTAGGTTTGATCCCGATAGCTGGTCGACTGCAGACAAGCATGTCTCGGGTAATTTTTGTGGATTTTGGAATGTCAATCGTTGCGGTTACGCTTTCTCTCCTTGCTACGGACCTTTCCGATGTTAACATATCTTTCACTGGTGAGCCGAGGCTTGCTTCTACTGTACGTATTGACTTAACCAACGTACCCATCTCGTCAGGTTCAAGTGCATATGCGTGATCAGGCCCTTCCATTCCACGATTCAACGTAAGGTGTTTTTCTATAATACATGCTCCCCTTGCCACAGCTGCCACTGATATTGTTATACCAGGTGTATGGTCAGAAAAGCCTATTAGCAAATGAAAAGCATTTCTCATCGTCTCCATAGCCCGCAAGTTCACTTGCCGCGGCTCTGGAGGATACAGTGCGGTGCATTGAAGCAAAATGACATCTTCGTTATTCGCTGTATTCCGAACCAGTTCAACCAATTGAGATACATCGGCCAAATCACACATGCCCGTAGAGACAATCAATGGGCGCTTTTTCGATGCAGCATATTGTACCAAGGGCCAGTTCACAGCTTCAGATGAGGCCAGTTTCAATGCCGGAGTTTCCAATTCATCGAGAATATCAATGGCTTCATAGTCAAATGGGCTGGCCATAAATAGCAGATTGTGTTGTTTAGCGTAAGTTGCGAGTTCTGTTACCCATTCCCGAGGTAGTTCATTGGCTTTCATTATGTCATAGTAGGTATCCCTATTGGGGTACAATACTTCAGCTTTGAACAATTGGAACTTGACTGCATCAACTCCGGCTTTGGCGGCGGCATCTATAAGTTGCTTTGCTTGTGAGAGCTTCTGATTGTGATTTGAACCGATTTCGGCAATAACGAGAGTCGGTTCTCCATCACCGACCATTCGATCTCCCAATTTGATGTTGACTTTCATTGTGGCAAACTCACGGGTAATTGGTTTATGATTCTTTCGGTGCCTTTGCCATCAATCATAGCTTTCCCCCTGTTAGACATTGATAACCGTGTATCGTGGTTTGCCGATAACAGTTCTATTATTTCTGAAAGTTCATCAGCATGTACATTTGCCTGGTGTCCGATATGGAATGCACAACCAGATTGGGCGAATCTATCTGCACGCTTCATCTCAAGGTCCGATCCCGAAATGATGATATCCGGTGTTCCAGTAAGTGCAGCCTCATATTTCGTTAAACCTCCGGCAGATACTAGAATATCGCACCATAACATGAATTCTGAGATATCTTGGCTTGAACACAATTCATATACGCCATCGTAATTCTGCATGGCAGCTTCAATTTGATGAGCGGCATCGCTGGAAAATCCTTCCCAACAGATAAATTTCACTTCCATTTCAGGACGGCTCAATCTGGCAATTGCATTAGCTACCAATGGCGTCATCTTGGTAGGATCACTTCCTCCAATTGAAACAAGAACTCTCGTTCCAATTGGCCTTATGACCCGGGTCGAATTGGCTGCTCGAGCCAATTTCTCTGAAACGATGAAATAGGAGCATCCCAAGAGATATTTCGTCTTGTCAAACCGAATGTAATCCAGATGCTCTGTCTCATAATATGGGATTATCTGGACATCAAACGGCAAGTCAATTTTCTCAATATCATCAACAACAACTACATGTCTATTGGACTCAAGAAGTATGTCATAGAATGAATAATACTCAGATAGCCGTGAGTGATTGTCACTGTGACTCAAGTCGGTCAGAATGCAATCCACGCCGAGCTTTTCTGCAATAGCAGCCGTGCGGCTTGCATCATCCTTGAGACTGATTTGACTGTCTACTAACTCAACATCAAATGCATGGGTGCGAATCAGATTGCTGATTCTGTCATCATAGTCTCGAATAACAAATGTGACGCCAATTCCGCACTGTCTCATTGCAGAACAGAGCGCAATACACCTGATCACATGTCCCATTCCCAAATGGTGAGCACCATCCACTCTGACCAAAATTGTGCTGGATGTGCGGATAACGGATTTGAAACTTGGCGCTTCTTGGTCTAAACACATTTTACATTCACCGGAAAAACATTTATCTGTGGAACAGCCAATTGTAAATCATGTACTATCCGAGAATTATGTCTTTCAATAGTGTTTCTAATGATATAATTGATTTGTGTTGGCAGTTTCCGATATAGCAACTACACAGAATCCTTACTAACGTTCATCGTCTTCTATAAACCCATCATTGATCAAAGATATCTGCAGTCCTTCATTTCTGATTATGTGTGAATTCTTCCGGAGTATTTCCGGATGATCATCCAGGAAGGATTTTATGGTTCCAAAACTAAAGGGAATGGAATCTTTTTCATATAGCGCTTCAATCACAGCCTTAACAACTTCAAAGTCCTCTGGTTCGTCTACCGTTATTCTATAGTGTCCATCGTCAGTTTCGTTCTCTATCACCAGTTTTCTGAATGCCCCGGGATTGTTGTAAAAATAGAGTGTAACGTGCTCCCTCTCAGAACGCAGGCGTGCCTTCCCATGTGCAATCTCCAGAGCCGCCAGCGAGAAAATCTCCGTATCGAGCCCTTCTGCAAAAGAAGGCGCTAAATGAACATAGTCGTATTTGCCTTCCAGATACGTTTTGATGGTTCTATCAACAATCGCAGGATCACTTAGAGGGCAATCGGAGGTGATTCTTGCTATATGATCAACACCGAATTCCTTCGCACTTTCATAATATCTTGATAGCACATCGTGTTCGGATCCCCTGCAAACAAGCATCTTTTCCTGGTTGGCATAATTTGCGATTACATCGTCTTCAGCGTTCACTGTTGTGGCGATGATAACGTTATCGAGATGGCTGCAAGCCCGAAGCCGTTCGACCAAATAGCCCAGCAGAGGTTTCCCCATTACTTGCTTCATTACCTTGCCAGGCAGCCGATTCGACGTCATGCGGGCTTGAATGATGGCGGCAATCATATTATTTCGACCACAGACTTGGATTCAGGACTCGATGATCGACATCTGTGAAGTTTTCCCTTATGAGAGGAACTAATGAGGCAGGGATTTCCTTTTCCCAGCTTGAGCAGTTGGCTCGCACCTGTCCGGAGAGCTCAGCGCCAAATACCAACTTTGTGCCAGGAAATCCATGCTTTATGTATCCCAATGCCAATTCGCGACGAGTAAATCCCAACTCCTTTGACAGGGACTCAAATCTGCGAATGAAAGGCTTCGCGAAAGCCATTCTTTCCGGAATCTCTTCCTCCTCCATCAAGATTAAACCCTGAAGAAACACGCTTCGGATATACACTATCTTCTGCTTTTCCATTGCCAGTTGAAAAACGCCAGCGGTTTCAAATCGTCGATCCAGAACGTTCGTTGGAAGCTGTACAATATCTACGCCATCAGTGTTTAACGCTTCAAGCGCTTTATCTGGTGAGTAAACTGAAAATCCCACTTTCTCAATCTTTCCTCTAGCTACAAAGCCTCCCAACACGTCGGACAATCCGCAATCCCATATAGAAAGTAAATCCTCTCGGTGCAGCATCATAGCATATAGACTCGATTGGCCAAGATTGCCCAAGGACTTGTCCAAAGCGCTAGCCATGATTCTATCATCCAAGTGATCCAGATTAGGGTCAAATTTGGTGACAATTCTGGCCTCGTGAGCAAATCCCAATACCTCCAGAGCTTGGCCTAAGACACGTTCACTTTTCCCATACCCTTGTGCTGTATCGAATTCGCGAATTCCATTTTCCCACGCCTCACGTACAATGGAAATCGCACTTGATTGATCAGGACAACCAGTTTTATTGGCTACCCCGTACGAAACTCCAAGTTGTACAGTTCCCAAAACGAGCGGAATATCGTGCAAGGCTGTCCCCTCAAACTAGGCTAACCTCTTGAAACCGGAAATGGACGGCTCACCTTTCAACCTCTTCTCCACAGTCCCGTCCTTGTTTGCCTCTGCTATAAGTGAAAAAACCTCATCAACAGCCTGTAAATACGAGTCGACATGCTGGGTTTGATGCGCGAACATGACATAAAACAGATTTGAAGCCAGGAACCCTCTTTCAAGCATAAATTGAATGAAGAGAGCCTTCATAGACATGGCATTTTCATAATCAAAATTGAAATGGCTTGCGGGAGCTATTCCCGCTATATGGATATTTAAATCATTCCTGGTCGCCAGCCGTCGCCAGCCTTCCTGTGCCAGTTGCCCGATAGATATCAAATGACTCCCAACATCAAATGATTGGTGTTTCTTAATAGTCGCCAGCGCCGCAGTTGGCCCAACACGTTCGGTCCACATTGTGCTGCTAATGAAAGAACTCTGTGCCGACTCCATTATATGACTTCTGCCAATTATCGCTGCAATCGGGTATCCGTTCCCCAAAGCTTTTGAGAAGACGGCCATATCTGGAGTCAGGTTAAATAATAGATGAGCGCCGCCTGAGTTCATCCTGAATCCAGCGGATATCTCGTCGATAATCAGAACAGCTTTGCTTGCATCGGCTAAGGCACGAGCTCCTTCAAGAAATGCTGCCTGCGGTTTTTCGCTGCGAATCGGTTCCATTACAATAGCTGCTAAATCATCCTTGTTGCCTCTCACAATAGCTTCAAGCTCATCTATGTGATTATATCTGAACGGAAGAGCTGTACCGGTAAGACCTTTTGGAACCCCAACCGGGCTTAGACCGGGCAGGAGATGCTCTCCTAAAGCGTTCTCGGTCCCCAGGTTTGCTGATAGGTACCAGTCATGCCAACCATGATATCCGCAAAATGCGATCTTGTCTTTTCCTGTATAGGCACGCGCAATTCTTACTGCCATCGCCATGGATTCCCCGCCTGAGCGAGCAAAACGAACCATTTCAGCCCATGGATGAATCTCACAGAGCATGTCAGCCAGTTCAACTTCCTCGGGGCAATTCAAAGAACTGCTTGTTCCATTTTTTATAACTGCGTGCACCGCTTCGTCTACGTCAGGGTCTGCATACCCAAGAATATTGGCTCCGATCCCGCCGATACTCATGTCTATGTAACGGTTACCGTCGAGGTCCCACACCTCCACACCTTTCGCTTTGCTGTAGTAGCCGGGCCATACCCCGGAAGAAAACATATCCGGACGTTTCGATAGCAATTGAGTCATACCGGGAATTCGCCGCTTTGCCCGTTCCTGCATCGCTAGGCTTTTTGTTAAGTTCATGTTGATCCTTCCACAGCGGTTTGTATTTCTGTGATTACCCTATGAATATCGAGGTCGGTCATGGCTGGGTACAATGGAATTGAAAGGCATTCCTCATAATAATGTTCGGCGTTGGGGCAATCGCCCCAGTTAGTTCCATAACTATTTTTATAGAACGGTTGCAGGTGTACGGGGATATAGTGTACCTGTGTCTGTATGCCTTTGTCTTTGAGATCGAGCATGAATCGAGCGCGATCAATACCGAGACTCGTGAAATCAATGCGGAGTACGTACAGATGAAGATTACTTTCGCAGTTAACCGATTCCACAGGTACTTGTAGATGTTTGATATTTTGAAAGGCTTGGTTGTATCTGTGGACGATTTCCTTTCTTCGTCTTTGAAAGCTGTCTAGCTTTCTCAACTGGGAGAGGCCCAGCGCGCACTGGATATCCGTAATCCGATAGTTGTGACCAAGGAACAACTGTTCGTAGTACCATGGATTTACTATCGGATTGGACTCATCCCCCGAAGATCCGAAGGCAAGTGCAGTGTTCACGAATTCATCTGGATCACTTGTGATGCCATGAGATCGAAAGAGCTTTAGCTTTTTATACAAGCTCTCATCATTAGTCAACACGATTCCCCCCTCACCGGAGGTAACATGTTTGACCGGATGAAAGCTCATCACGACCATATCAGAGAATCGACATCCGCCGACCCTTTCCCCTTTGTACAACGAGCCCAGAGCATGACAGGCATCTTCCAGGATGAAAATCTTATGGCCATATTCCTCTTCTGCTTTCCTAACAATATCATGGATGATTTCCATATCACAACTTTGACCGGCAAAGTGCACAGGAATAACTATCCGCGTCTGCGGCGTAATCTTTTTTCCCATCTCATTTGGTGAAATATTGTACGTTTGTTTATTTATGTCCGCAAAAACGGGCTTTGCCCCACAGTACGCGGCACAGTTGGCTGACGCTACAAAAGTTATCGGTGTGGTGATCGCCTCATCGCCTTCTTTTATGCCAGAAGCCAGACATGCAATATGGAGGGCGGAGGTTCCGGAGTTGACAGCTACCGCGTATTTCGTCTCGCAATAGTCTGCTATCGCTTTCTCGAATTCCTCTACCTTTGGCCCTTGCGTGATTACCTCGCTTCTGAGCACTTCAACCACTGCGCGGATGTCTTCGTCATCAATCCACTGCCTCCCATACTGTATGAAACCCTTCGCCTGCATGGGCGACTGAATCGGTTTTCCCTTTGCTCTTTCCCCAAGACTATTTTCCAGTGACTTGAACCACGCTATGCCATCCTCCACTCCAAGCAGACTGGTGCTTATGGCCTTCGACACTTTGCTAATATCCAGAGAAATGTCCCTCGGTCTGGGGGCTACGAGTCCAGATTCTGAGATCGAGGAAGCCTCGATATTGCTTTCATCCAGTTTGAAGATTCGCGCAATTGCTCGCCCGAACTCATACTTGCTACACCTCTCACTGCCATCGACATGGTATGTCCCAGTGAGTCCTTGGCGATACATCTCGATCAGCGCCTCAGCCAGATTACTGGCTAGTACCGGAGAAAAAAAGGCATCGGTAAACATCTTGATTGTCTTCCCATGTCTCAAATTTTTCAGAACCCATTCAGCCAGAGTGTTCCTGTTGTGCAAGCTCCAACCATAAAAGGCGGTTCTAACAACTATACTTTCAGGTAACCAACGTTGAACTCTTATCTCACCTTCCAGTTTAGTCTTAGCATATACACTTAGAACGTGAGGACGGTCCTCTTCGCAATACATTCCTCGCGCCCCATCAAATACGGCGTTGGTGGATATATAGATCATCTTGGCATCAACTTCGCGGCATGCCTCTACGACGTTGACAGTACCATTTACGTTAGCTTCCCAAGCTTCACTAGGGTGTTGCTCGCAATAGTCGACGTTCACTAGCCCTGCCGTGTGAATAACCAGATTGGGTCTGATCGATTTGATAGTCGAAAAGACCTCCTTTCGATCCAGTATATCCATGTGTAAGAAATGACATCCGGGAATCTGCGATTCATGATCCTTGTAGGTAGCGTAGGCATCGAATTCACGAATCGCTGACCGGGCAATATTGCTTCCCAATAGCCCACTGCCACCAGTTATGAGTAATCTGTTTTTATCCATTGCTCAGTTTTGGCAATGCCTTCTTCTAGCGGAGTTTTTGGTTTCCATCCCAAAAGCTTTTGTGCTTTGGAAAAGCTGCCTAATAGTTTCTGAATCTCACTTTGAGGATGGTGGTGTTTGACGTGCTCTATTCTATTGAGGTCCCTGCAAATTAGCAATGCAAGATCATTGATTGAGATATCTCTGCCGGTTCCTGCGTTGATCACTTCTCCGGCAGAGTTTTCAGAGAATGCTGCTCGAACAATGAATTCAGCGCAATCCTCCACGTAAAGCAGATCTCTGGTTTGTGTTCCATCACCAAACACTTTTAGGTTTTCCCCAGCGATATGGTTCTGAACAAAAATGGAAACAACGCCACCTTCCATGTTTGTTTTCTGAAAAGGCCCATAGGTATTGAACGGTCTCAAGACAGTGACTGGGAGCCCAAATCCATAGTAATAGGAGAGGGCCAGTTCTTCAGCAGCCAATTTGGAACCTGAGTAAGGTGATGCAGGTTTAACTGATGAGAGTTCCGATATCCCATCTGATGTGGCCATATCATACACCATGCAAGTCCCGATGAGTATAACCTTGGTCTTGGATTTTAGCGCACAGCTGAGGACATTGTAGGTGCCGACCATGTTGACACGGAAGGACTTATGCGGATTGTCTAGGCTTTCCTGAACATTGATTTGCGCAGCTGTATGGATGCATACGTCAAACTGAGTCTTGAATACCCGTTCAACACATGAAATGTCCGAGATATCTCCAATGGTGAGTCCTTGATAGTTGTTAATTTGATCAAATTCCACCAAATTCTGTTCACTGCCGTTCGAAAGGTTGTCTAATACCCAGACATTAACGTTTTCTGACAGGAGTTTTTTAACAACCCATCGCCCAATGAAACCTGCTCCTCCGGTCACAAGAACATTCATTCGATTAACCTCAGTATTTCATCTTTGCTCATACGATCTGCGTCCCGTGAATTATTGATTTCTGCTACCTTGGTAAATCCTTCATAACTAACATGTTTGCTATCTGCTATTGTAGGGGATATAACATACATTTCTTCGTTTTCAAACGTTCTCGATTTCTCCTCTTCAGTCATTAGCTCTTCATACATTTTTTCGCCAGCTTTTTTACCAATTATCTCTTTTGGGACTGTTCCGTATTTTTCCATCATTACATTCGCAAGATCACCTATGTTTATCGATGGCATCTTAAAAATGAAAACTTCTCCTCCATGAGCCAGCATCGCTGATCTTAAAACCAGCTCAATGGCCTTGCTATTTGATATTAGAAATCGAGTCATATTGGGATCTGTCAGAGTTATGCTCTTACCTTGTTTTATTTGATCTTCGAATAAGGGGACAACTGAACCGCTGGAACGTACAACATTCCCGAATCTACAGCAGGCGAATATGGTACCATGCGTACCTCTGTAACCATTTGCAGCAATCATCAGTTTTTCAGCAAGCAACTTGGTTGCTCCCATTGAGTTTGAGGGGTTTGCAGCTTTGTCTGAACTTGTAAAAATGACCCTTTCCACATTGCTCTCTAGAGCAGCTTGAATAACGTTGGAGGTACCATTTATGTTAGTCTCCACAGCATCTATCGGGTTATATTCACATTCAACTACATGTTTATATGCTGCTGTGTGGAAAACAATATCAACACCATTTAATGCATAGCGTAACCTGTTTATATTGCGGATATCTCCCAGAAGGAACCTGACCTTGTCCTCGGCTGTTTCCTGATATTTTTGGCGCAAATTGAAGAGACCATTTTCATGGACATCAAGGATTCTGATGACTGCAGGGTTGAATTCAATCAGTTGCTCTATTAATAACTGGCCTATATATCCTGCACCGCCAGTGATCAGAATATGCTTGCCTTTATAGAAATCTCTCATATGGTATCCTCACTTAGGAATGTACAAAGATTATATAATCTAGTGCAAGTTAGTGACTTTCAATGGTTGACGTTAGACGTATTAGAGATTTTCGTACTATATTTTTCAATCTTAGTTTCTCCAATATTTGAGAAAATGCTTTCTCAGCGGTGCTCAACCTTCTGATAGTGTCTGAACTTTTTACGTGTTGTAACACCATTATTCTGGCTTCATATGGTTGGGTTACAAATCTGAGGTTATTTGCTATCTGGTTGATATCGGAGTAAGCATTCATGTAATTACCAAAATATCCTTCGCTGCTGAGAATGATATTGGTTGCTGATTGCTTCTGGATTATTTTGGAAAGCCGATTTTTTTCATTATTAAGTTCCTTGCTATTTTCCCGTGCTATCTCTTTGACGTTGCGATGCTGAGTCTTATCGGGTGACAAGAAGCAATAGTCGTATTTGCTCAATAACCGATTGTTGGCTAAGAATGTTTGTTGTAAAGCTGTTGAGCCTGTTTTGTGTGTTCCTATGTGGATGAAAAGTCTTTTCATGAAGGTTTCCTGGCATTTCTTGAAAAATGGACACTAGGACAAAAATGCATGACTTTATGCTTCCTCCCTATTGTATAGTTCACAGTACTTCCCTTTTTGGCTGATCAATTCCTCATGAGTACCGCTCTCAACGATCTTCCCATTATCAAGAACGTATATTATGTCGGCGTTCCGAATGGTTGACAACCGATGGGCGATCACTAGGGTAGTACAGCTTTCAGACACTCGGTCAATCGCCTTTTGTACAATTGCTTCGGAGACGTTATCCAGCGAACTTGTGGCTTCATCCAGTATGAGTATTTGTGGCTTTCTCACCATTGCTCTGGCAATAGCGATGCGCTGCTTTTCTCCGCCGGAAAGCCTCAAACCTCGATCGCCTACTATCGTATCATATCCTTCCGGAAGCTGCTCGATGAATTCATGGGCATTTGCAAGTCTAGCTGCCTCGATTATTTCATCATTAGAGGCCTCATCTCCAAAGGCTATATTGTCACGAATGGATGCATTAAAGATGAAGGTCTCTTGCCCTACAAATCCAACCTGAGCCAGAAATGTGGATATATCGTAATCTTTGATGTTAATGCCATCTATTAGTATTTGCCCTTCATCCACATCATATAGGCGCAATAATAAATCCACAATGGTGGACTTCCCGGAACCGGATGATCCCGCTATTGCGGTTATATTGTCTTTTTTGATTCCACTTGAAATATTGTTCAGAGTAGATGCCCTTCCTATGTGGGTGAAGCTTACATCCTTGAACTCGATACTGTTTTTGAATCTTGTTAGCTTCGTGGTACCGCTTTTGATTTGACTATAGGTTTTGTCCGAGAGAAGTTCCTGAACTGATTCGAGATTTGGGATCCAGTTCGCCACGTTCATCAGCGTAGTTCCTGTAGCCGATAGCTTTGGCAATAGCTTAAATACGGCGAATGCAAACGTACCGAACATGGGGATCATGGAGAAGAACTGATCTGGGTATTGCACCTTTATTATGATGACTATTACGGCTATTGTTCCAAACATCAAGAGCTCAAGGAGTCGAGCAGGAACCTGACTCCAAAACTGGTTCTTGCTCCAGTTTTTCCATCTAGATGTGGCTGCCTTGTTGAATCTATTTCTCCACTCGGTCGAAGACTGAGTTGCGCGTATTTGCTTGACGCCGGTGATGTATTCATTCATGATCACATTCTCATTCTCAATTGCTCGGCGCATTCCCTTGCCTGTTACATACGAGATTCGGCTACTCAAGTATCGCGTGAAATAGTAGTACCCTGCTCCAGCCAGTACTACGGCAATGGTACCCTTCCATGAGATTGAAACTAGCAAGAACAATATAAAAACTGCCAGGATGATCTCAACTGCGGATCTGGCTAGGGCAATCACTGTATTGCCGATGAATTGAGGAGCTTGCGATCCCCTATATATAAGATCTCCCTGTCTATTATCGATAAAGAATCGATAGTCCGATGTTGTATATTTCCGAAATACTTCTTGTTCGTACTCTCTCACAATTTTGGCCGTAACTCGAGGAGCGAGATTGGCGTAGAGTAGTCGGGAAGCGGAATATAAAATAGTGAGGATCACGAACAGAATACAGCTTGATACTAATACATCATCAACGGGAATGATTTCTGCTACATCATTCAAAATCCTGAAAAACAGATTGTTGTCTCCAACCCCCCCACTCTCCAAACTGGCATTTAGAATGGGATAGAGCAATGCCATATGTAGGGTTTCCAGCAGTCCAATGATCAAGCAGAGGCCCAACAGGATAAGAAGATAGTATTTATATGGTTTGAGGAAAAACCAAACTATCTTCACCCAACCTGTCCGTTTCTCGATCATTTCTGCTTTTCGTGAGGCTGTCAACCTCAACACCCCTTCAAAACCGGGCATCCAGCACTTCACCTAACACGCTAAGTGAAGCATAGTACACACAGTATAGTACATTAGTACTATGAATTGGAATAAAAATCCCATAAACATTCATCAGGAATTTTGAAACAGGCAATTGCCTTCAATTCGGCCTCATCGAGAAGATATATAAAATAATCATCGTCTTGAAGCTGGAAAGTGAGGAGAACCCCCCAAAGCATAAAAAAGGCCCGCAATGAGCGGGCCTTTTACAATCTCGATTTGAGGAATTGTGTTTGAACTACCTGTTTGCTTTTCTAATATCGAGTAAATCCATAGCCACAATACGCTTGCAGGTATTGGATGATCCTTCAACAATCTCATAAAGAGGCGCATCGCGATAGTATCGGGCTACCGGATATTCAGTGGAATAACCATAAGCGCCCAGAATCTTCATAGCGGTGCGAGCGGCTTTCATGGCGATTTCGCCGGAGAGATATTTGGCCACAGCTACCTCATAAGTATTCCCCAAATTGCCCTGGTCCTTCTGTATCGCAGCTTTGTAAACCATATATCGCGCCGCCTCTAACTCACAGGCAACCTGTGCAATGAGATCCTGATTCATTTGATACTCACCGATAAACTGGCCGAATTGCTTGCGCTCTTTACAGTAGGCAATAGCTGAATCCAAAGCCGCCTGGGCCACACCAATACCACCCGCCGCAGCCGAAAGTCTGGTCTGGTTAAGAGAACTAAAAACGATCTTGGTACCGTCACCCGGCTTGCCTAAAATGTTCTCCTTGGGAATCTTGGCGTCTTCCAGGAACACCTCTCCCGTAGGGGTAGAACGAGTACCCATCTTGTCCAGGTCACTCGTCGCAATACCGGGATGGTTTTTGGGCTCAATAATAAAAGCAGAAAGCCCCTTCCCCTTGGCCTCTCTGTCCGTGTAAGCATAGCAAATAAGCACATCAGCGATGCTGGCGTTGGAAATCCAGGTCTTGGAGCCATTGAGTAGCCAGTGATCACCCTTATCAACAGCAGTAGTCTTCATCGCCATCATGTCAGAACCGGCTTCCGGCTCGGTGATACCGAATCCGCCGATGTATTCAGCGGAGACAAGTTTCTGGATATAGCCTTTTTGTTTGAGTTCGTCGGACCCATACCGAAAGATAGTGAAAGCGCAACCCAGAGTCTCCATATTGATCTGTACGCGGAGAGCGCTGGAGGCTCGGGCTATCTCTTCAGTGATAATCATGGCGGCCAGCCAACCCATGTCATTGCCACCGTATTCTTCCGGAAGCACCGTGCCGAACAGGCCCAGTTCACCCATGGGTTTGATTACTTCTTCATAAGGGACATAGTGTTTTTCGTCCCATTCATCTGCGAAGGGGGCGATTTTCTCATCGGCGAATTCGCGAACCATATTGCGCAGCATTCGTAATTCTTCGGGTAATTCAAAATCCATCTTTGTACCTCCTCAATTTATCGTATTGGTAGAGATTTTAAGACCCGGATAATTATAGCAGATTCTAAGGGAGAGGTTGAAATACGCTGACTAACTTGAGCATATACCGAACATACAAAAGTATCCCTCAACCGTTAATGGTTGAGGGATACGCGAATTGATAAACCCGGTGTTCTGAAAAACTTCAAATTTGATCCGCAAGTGTTGCCAAATGAACAGCAGTGGTACCCAGCCTGAGATCGAAGGCCTTCTGACGACGGTAGTAGAAATGAATGTCGTAGTCCTTATCAAATCCGATGCCAGCATGCAATTGCTGAGCTCCAAGGGCTATCCGTTGGCTAGCGATATCGGTGAAGGCTTTGGCTATAGCCAACTCCCTTTCCGCTGACAGTCCCTCAGTTAGACGCCATATCGCCTGATAGGTAACCCAGCGTGCACCATTAACATCAATGAACATATCAGCCAGCTTGTGTTGAACAGCCTGAAAAGTGCCAATAGGGCGATCGAATTGATGTCTCGTTTTGGTATAGTCGGCAGTGATCTCGATCTCTACCTGTGCTCCGCCAACCATTTCGGCACAACGTATAGCAGCTGCCTTTGCCAGCATGGATTGAACTACTGCCAATCCCTCATCGACCTTACCCAGCACATCGCTTGATGATACTGACACTCCATCCAACACAACCTCGGATATTTTGTCGGCAGCAATGTTTTCAAGCTGAGTCACGGTAACACCAGATGCTTTGGCATCGACGATAAAGACGGTCAATCCTTTTTCATCGCCAGGCGATCCACTGGTTCTGGTTACGGTGAGTATCTTGTCCGAGATATGGGCATAAGAGACAAAAAGCTTGGTGCCGGAGAGCGAATACCCATCACCCTGAAGTGTAGCTTTGGTGGCAACAAATCTGGCATCGTAATTTACCTGAGGTTCTGCCATCGCGAATGTTAGGATCATTTCACCGCTGGCCACCTTGGGCAAGAGCGAACTCTTTTGGGCCTCTGTTCCCCAATCAAGAATAGGCAGTGCTCCCTGAACCACATTATTAAACATGGGACTGGGCATGGCTGCACGACCTATCTCTTCAAAGAGAATCGCCAGGTCCAACAAGCTAAATTCTGCTCCGCCATACTGCTCCGGCAGTGGCAGCCCCATCCACCCTAACTCTGACATCTTCCTCCAAAGTTCCGGGGAATGGCCGGATTCGCTAGCTTCCAGCTCCCTCACCACAGATTTCGGACATTCCGTATTCAGAAAATCGCGCGCCGAGTTTTTCAATAATTGCTGTTCTTCAGTGAGTGAGAAGTCCATATCTAACCTGCCTTTTTGAATTTGGGAAGAGCGAGTTCTTCGGTCACATTTTCGAACACTACTTCCACCGGCATTCCAATGTAAATTCCATCCAATTCCACCTCTGCCACGTTGCTGATGATTCGCACGCCTTCCTCCAGTTCCACCCGAACCACTACATGCGGCGCAATGAACCCTGGGTGTGGCGCATCTCGGTAGACTACCCAGCTATGAACGGCCCCCTTTCCGCTGGAAGGAACCCATTCTTTTTCCAGAGACCTGCATTTGGGACAGGTAGGTCTCTGGGGATGAACCCAGGTGCTGCATTCCTTGCATCGCTGGAAGACCAGTTTCCTGTTCTTCACTCCATCCCAGAATCCCTGGTGTACTTTGGTCTGTCCAACACCAACGATAGCCACCTTATCCTTGATAAGATTGAATCAACAGGTGGCCGGTTGTCCGTCCGGTATTTTCTGGAAACATACTCTTGAAGCATCTAACCCCCGTCTCCTTGAAGAATACGGTGATCTAAAATCAAGCAGGTAGCGCCAGGGTAGCGGTACCCCACGCATGTGGTCCCATTGCCACCGACAACGCATACTCTACATCCACCAGGTTCTCATCACCTTCAGTATATTTCTTAGCAATTTTCCCCGTGTGCGTCACAGTATCGCCCGGAAAGACGGTCATTCCCAGGTTGATCACCATCTTTTTGAGTTCTCCCTCAGGGCCGGTCCAGTCGGTAACATACTTCCCTACGAAGCCCCCGGTGGAGAGAATGTTCAAAAAGATATCTTTTGCTCCGGCCTGCTGGGCAACAGTGTGATCATGATGCACTCGCTCGAAATCCCTGCTGGCGATAGCGCTTGCCACGATAGTCGTGCGTGTGATTTCTCGATTGAAGACGGGGAGTTCATCCCCCTCATTGATCTCGCTGAACTTTGTTGATTTGTAGCTCATTTCAATTACCTCCTATGACCCCGCCGGTTTAAACTTCATTACAGTGAAAGGTTGCTTGCAGACAACTTTACCATTCTGATTGGTGTATGTGTATTCGGCGGTGATGAAGCAACCTGTTCCCATTCGTGTGGTCTTTTCATCGGAGACTTTGGTGAGTTTGATGGTATAACTCAGTTGGTCTCCGGGCTTCATTGGCTTGAAATATTCATGTGTAGTAGTGGTGGCTACCACTCCAAAGAAACCGGCCTCATCCATCTTGGCCACTGCCTTGGCCAACGGATCGGGCGGTGATTCTTTCTTGGGCCAAAGAACAGGAATGCAGTAGGCCTGAGCCATCTGGGGAGGAGCAATGATTCCCCCGTATTTAGTCGTTTTGGCATATTCTTCATCTGTGTAGAGCGGATTGCCGTCCTCCATTGCCTCGCACCAGTGACGAATCATGGGTTTGTTGATTTCGTCGTTAGCCGGAAATGGTCCGGCTTCTTCACCAACCATTGCTTTCAATTCATCGTATATGCTCATGTTCTATTACCTCCGATTTCGTTGTATGTTCATTTGAACGTTCGTCCTGAGCCTGTCGAAGGATCGTTCATGGGTCGACAAGCTCACCACGAACGGGTTTAGTCCCTGGCAGGAGGTTTCCTTCACATATTTTTACACATGGCTCCGTCTATCTACTTCGCGGCATTGACAATCCTGCCATAGCAATGATATCCCGTTGCACCTCGATGGCACCACCGCCGAATATATAGACCAAATCCAATCTGAAAGAGTACTCTATTTTTCCATTAGCTGGAGCCCATTTCGATCCGCTCTGCAACTGACCAAATTCACCCATGATCTCCAGTAGCGAATGATTGACCCTCTGGTATAACTCCGATCCGTATACCTTCACTACTGAAGCTTCCGCATACGGGACAGTTCCCTGATCAATCAGCCAGGCTACCTGGAAGTTGAGCAGCTTAAGTACTTCCACTTCCATTAGCATCTCAGCAAATCTGCGCTTTGCCCAGGGGCGATCGAAAACGCATTCACCATCGATCACGGTCGCCTTTGCCCATTCGATGGTATCCACGATATTCCGCCTGCATTCTGAGGAAGGACTGACCATGATACGCTCGAAATCCAACTGAGCATTCATAAGCTTCCAGCCCCCGTTCTCCTCACCAACCAACGCTGATACGGGAACTCGAACATCATCATAGTAAGTAGAGTTGGTACGCTCTCCGCTTATAGTATGGAACGGCTCCATACTGACACCGGGTGTATTGATAGGAACGAGGAAAATGGATATGCCCTTGTGTTTTTTCACATTGGGATCGGTCCGAGCAGCAAGCCAGATATAATCAGCCGTGTGAGCCATGGTGGTGAAGACCTTCTGCCCATTGATGACATATTCATCACCGTCTCGAACTGCTGTTGTTTTCAGTGAAGCCAGATCCGAGCCCGCCTCAGGCTCAGTGTACCCAACTGATATCTCCATCTCACCTTTGAGTATCTTAGGGAGGACGAACTGTTTCTGCTCTTCACTTCCATGTCGAATAAGCGTTGGGCCAATAGTGTTCAAAGGCAATACCGGGAGCGGTGCCCGATGAAACTTCGCCACTTCATAAAACAGGTGTTGTTCGATTGCCCCCTTGCCGCCCCCACCATACTCCTTGGGCCATCCGATTCCCAGCCAGCCATCACGGCCCATCTGACGGATGAAGTCCCGGCATGCCGGTGATTCAGAGTACATCATGTCTTTACCCAGATCCTCTTGTACCTGGGAGGGCATCTGGGTTCTGAGGTAGTTATCGAAGTCCTCTACAAATTGTTCCTGCTCGGATGTGAGATTGAATTCCATTTGGTATCCTCCGCCTGGTTTCTCTTTTGGTTACAATACAAAAACAATCGCCACCTGGCCCAGAGAGTTTTTCTGTAGTGACTCTTCTATGACTCTGGCGCAGATGGCGGTCTGTTATGAATCCCTATGCTGATTTGCTTGGCAGGGCTGCCTCAAACGTACCGGTAACCTTCATATCGCCGTTTTGGTCAGTGGCTAGCAGCTCACCGGTAATGATGTTCTCACCGTTTTCAGTGCGCTTGTCTTTGATGCTTCCGGAGATAGTAATGACATCATCCAATTTGGTCATTCCTCCAAAACGCACATCAAATTTCTTGAGGTATTTTTTGGGAACATAGTTGGTGACAGCCTGCCCGGCAAAACCCATAAGAAGCATCCCATGAGCGATCCTGCCACCCATACCGGCCATTGTCCCCCACTCATCATCCATGTGAAGAGCGTTGAAATCACCGGAGGCTCCGGCATATCGCCATATCTGATCCTTACTTACAGGGGCCTTTTCCACCGAAGGAACCGCATCACCCACATTTACATCTTCAAAATACAACTCTTGTACCATTATTTCACCGCCTACTTTCTCTCGATGATGGTGGTGCGTGCCGTTAGCACCTTTTCGTTATTTTGATTGTTGAACACCGTCTCGATGATAACGATGTCCATTTTGCTGCCTGATTTACTTTCCTTTTCTACGACACTGGCTACTGTCGTCTTGCCGCTGATAACGTCGCCGGGATAAATTTCTTTGTGGTATTCATATTCTTCACCGCCATGCACGACCATCATGAAGTTGATGTTCAGATCATCCATGAACTGGCCCGTACTGGACTGCCAATTGGAGGGGACAGTGGCATAAGTGGGTGGAGCCGGAATATCCTGATAGCCCTCTTTGATGGCTGCTTCTTTGTCAGTGTAAATCGGATTGAAGTCTCCGATAGCCCAAGCGAGCTCCTTGTTCTTACACCTCTCAACTTCCCATGGGGCCACTTCATACTCTCTGCCAACCTGGCTTTTGTCCGCCATGTTTCACCACCTTGCGATCTTGTTTGTTACTTCTAAAATGTTGTCAAAAGGGGGGCTAGTAAGCGAGATAGCGGAACATGGCCCCGTAAAAGAAGCATCCTCATCTTCCACTCTGCAATCTTCTTAACCACAAGCCTTTTTCGTTTGTGATTATAAGTAGGTTGGAGCACACTGTCAACCCTCAGTGCAATCTTCATCCCATTATGGCCAATATTGACATTTTGATTATCTTTTATGTATATATTGTGGCCGACACAGTGTCATTTTGACCAACAAGGTCAAGCGTAACTTTTTAGGCCCAATGTTGACGATATTCTGGAGTGGATTATTTGGAACCTCGATGTTAAAATCTCACAACAAGGTAAGCGAAATGTTAATAACCAGATACATTATAGTAGCACTACTATTACTGGCTTTGTTAGCCGCTTGCAGTGGTAATGATAAGACACCCTCAGTTATACCCAACGCGTCAATTACACCAGCAATCGGGGAATGCATCGTAGGCCCTTATTTACAGACTACTACCCCAACAAGTATTAGGATAATGTGGGGGGCTGTGGGAGCAGGTGATAGCTGGGTTGAGTGGGAACCGGAACCAGGGAACAAAACGGACGGTTACGAGGATATCGTAATCAAAACGCTCGGCATTGTGCAGGAATTCGAGGAGATTTTCCCCAGGGCATATCCAGACTCAGTTATCCATAATTCGCAGCTAACCGGTCTGGTACCGGATACGCGCTATTATTACCGGGTAATAGCCGAGGGGCAGGTATGTAGTGATATCTATTCTTTTACCACATCCCCAATGGAAGATTCCGAAAAGACTTTCACGTTTGTAGTGTACGCTGACGATCAAAGATCGCCCGAACAGCACACTCAAGTAATAGACGGCATGTCCGCGTACTTGCCGGACCAACCTACCATGGTTTGGATTGTCGGGGACACAGTAGAAGACGGTCCCAACTATGACGGATTCAAGAACGAGTATTTCGATCCGATTCAACCGCTATGCTATCAGGCACCTTTCTATACAGCAATCGGTAATCACAAATACCTTTATTATCCGGAATCTCCTCTAATCTATAGAAACGAGGAGAGAAATGGGGAAATATATTTCGCATATGCGGACCTCCCCGGAAATGAACACAATTACTCGTTCAACTATAGCAACTGTCACTTTGTCGCGCTCGATGCCAACGGTCCGCTATTTGACGAGTGTAATTACGGAGCAGGATTCGAAGCACAGCTTGAGTGGTTGGAATCCGATTTTTTGAAAGCAAGTGCGAATCCCAACATAGATTTCATCTTTGCCTTCCACCATGAACCATACAAGACCGCACTCTGGAATCAGTCCCATGGCGGTTGTACACCATGCGTGGGAGAGTTTATCGATCTTTATGAACGATACGGAGTCAATGCATTCTTCCACGGACACACACACGCTATGGAACGGGGTAATTCACAAGAAGCTCCTGTTTACTGGCTCGATAGCAGCGGCGGGGGAGCCCCGCTTGCCAACTGGCTTGGCCCGGATACGTCTTCAGCAGTATGTTTTGACTGGCCGGAAATTCAGATGGCTGTGGATGAACACGGATTTCATGTAATTACAGTTACGGCCGGTGATAACCCCCAATTCAATATAAGGTATATAAGCCTCGGTGACCTTTACAGCGAAGTAAGAGAGGGGCCGCACACAATTGACGATCTCACTTTCATACCAAATAACACTAGACCGGAGAAACCTGTTTGTCTGTACCCTTCGATCACGGATACACCCAGCCCCAAAAACATCGGTTTCGAAGCGTCTTCGTTTTCCGATCCTGATAAAGATGATTACCACCATGAATCTCACTGGCAGGTTACCATGGTATCAGGTGAATATCCGCCTGCAACCGAACCCGCCGAGTTATACCCGCCGTCGTTGCCTGAACCAACTTTGCCTTTCATAGCCGATAGATGGATTCGGTATGAAAACATCTACGGAGAAACATCCGATGGCACCTCTATCAATATGCAACCAAATGATGGCCTCACCAACGAAACCATCAGCCTCGATCCAGACACGACGTACTTCTGGCGCGTGCGGTGTAGAGACGGGCTTGGATTAGCAGGGTCCGAGTGGTCCGATGAGGCCACATTTACCACCGCACTAGAATGAGTAAGCCCACCCTTGACTTTTGGCAACAAAGAGAATGGCATTTCGGAAAAAGCCCGGATCAAAACTACAACGGAGTAATGTTGATGTGCACTTTCTCAGACGAGGAATTAGCCAGATACCAGAGACAGATGACCATCCCTGAGTGGGGAGAGAAAGGTCAGGGAAAACTCAAAGAAGCCAAGGTTGTTGTAGCAGGTGCCGGCGGGCTTGGTTCAGCTGTCCTGACTTATCTGGCAGCTGCGGGTATCGGAAATATAAGAATAATCGATAACGACGTAGTTGACCGAAGTAACCTGAACCGCCAGATTCTCCACTCAGAAAAGGACATCGGTAAGAAAAAGATCGATTCGGCCAGAGAGAAACTGGCAACACTTAACTCCGATATCCGGATCGAAACTATTGGAGAGGAAATCAACGAAAATAACGTCTTCGATCTGGTAGCCGACTACCCAATCGTCGACGCTTTGGATAACCTGCCGACCCGCTACCTGCTAAACAGCGCAGCTATTAAAAACAAGCTCCCCCTGTTTCATGGGGCAATTTACGGTCTTGAGGGAAGAGCCACCACCATTATTCCAGGAACGACACCATGCCTGCATTGTTTATACCAAGGAAGTTTGCCCGGAGAGATTCCCGTAGCCGGAGTCACCCCTGGAATTATCGGTTGTATTCAGGCTACCGAGGTCATAAAGTACGTTCTGGACATTGGAGAGCTACTCACCAATAGGCTTTTGGTATACGATGGTTTAAGTTTGAAATTCAGTGAAATGAAATTAAAGAAAAACCCAAACTGCGCAATATGCAAATAGTTCTTCCTCTTTTTCACCCTCTCAACAAGTGGAGTTCTTTCAAAACACATAGAATCGTGCGGAAGGGTTGTGAATAGATTCGATTTACCATTTTTCAAGGTGTTAACCCTGTGTTTTGGATTATCCTAACCCCCATACCCTCAAACAGTGCTACCCAAGCAAAATAATCATGATATCATGACAGGATGGTAATAAATTCCCATTGTTGACAGGTGCCAAAGTAGTATGTTACCGTCCTTGCAAAAAGGGAGGCATCATGAAGCTTGCCCTCGTTCATATAACCGAATTGCCGGAAGAGTTTATCGAAGGTTGGTTTGGCGCGGTGCAGACCAGTTTTGGCAAGGTGCTGCGTTCGGACACTGAGGTGGTGCTCAAACCGATAAAGCATGGGCTTAAAGGAGATAATGTCCTCGATTTTGATAATCCTTATTATGCCCTGATGGATAAGAAAGAGATTATCGAAGCGTTTATCGAGGCAGATAAGGAAGGGTTCGATGCCGGTAGCGTTCACTGTTTTGGAGACCCGGGAATCAAAGAGGCCCGCGCGGTGGTCAAAATGCCTCTATTCGGACCAGCCGAGTCTTCGATGCACTTTGCCTGCCATCTGGGGAGCAGATTTGCCATTGTGGGTACGACCATGCCGGGGCAGCTTGAACAGCTTTCAGCGCAAGTAAGGCAGCATGGCCTGGAGAATCGACTAATCCCCAACGGAATTCGATTCGATAAAGAGCCTTTTGTCCAGGTTTTCGATAAATGGCTGGCCAACCCTCAACAATGCGCGGATAGCGTAGCTGAAGTGGCGGAAGGATGTGTTGCTGACGGCGCTGATGTTATCGTACTGGGTTGTGCTGCTGCCAGTATGTTTTGTAGCATGGTCGGCTTCAACAAACTAAGTATTGGCGGACAAGAAGTTCCTATTATAGATTCGGTGATGGTTGCCATGAAAATGGCAGAGATGGCGGTTGATATCAAAAATGCGACCGGGCTGCCGATCCCAAGCCGAACCCGGAATTACGTTCTCCCTTCAGACGAAGACTGGACGAGAGTCAGGGATTCCTTTGGGCTGCCAACTTGATTCTGGAGGTATTCGGAAGATGAAGGTACTGGCGTTCAACTCCAGCCCGAGGATGGAAAAGGGCAATACTGCGCTCATTTTGCTTCCTTTCCTCGATGGAATGAGAGAGGCCGGGGCAGAAGTAGAGCTGTTCTACATCAAAAAGCTTGATATCAATCCTTGTCTGGGTTGCTTCAGTTGCTGGCTCAGGACGCCGGGGGAGTGTGTCCAGAAGGATGACATGCAGCAAATTGTTCCTAAAATGCGCGAAGCAGATATAGTGGTTTATGCCACTCCCGTCTATTCCCATGGCATGACCGGGCAATTGAAGAATCTCATCGACCGGATGGTATCGATAGCTTCGCCGTTTGTAGAAGTTGTCGATGGCCGCACACGCCATCTCCCGGCCGAAGGGGAAAAGGGGCATCAGACGGTACTGGTTGCCAATTGTGGATTATGGGGTATGGAGAACTTTGATCCACTATTGGCTCACATCCATGCGATGACCAAAGACCCGCCAAGTGAGTTTGCCGGGGCGCTGCTCCGGCCACATGGTGAAGCCCTTCGTGCCATGCTGAAGATGGGCGCTCCTGTAAATGATGTTGTTGAAGCGGCCAAAGACGCAGGTCGCCAATTGGTGAGAAACGGGAAGATATCTCTGGAAACCCTCGATACGGTCAGTCGGGAACTTTTGCCGATAGATACCTGCGTACAAATGGTCAACGGACAGTTTCAGAAGGTAATTGACCAGAAGAAGAAGTAGCGTTGCCGATGCTATCCCTCGCTCTATCACATTCTTCGTTTGTCAGCAGCGCGTCTTTTCAATCCGTGTGTTCGTATTTCCAACCGCTTTCCAATGCCCAAAGGCGATGACGTCTGCCGGGTTGATCAAGGGCTCCTCCTTCATAAGCTGCGTCTGAGTTATACAGACTAAGGAAACCTCCCTCAACTATTCTAATCCGAGGAAGAAATTCCTCAAGGGGATTTGCTACCATATTAGATAATACGGCATCTATAGTGGAATGATGAGAGAGTCTTGTAATTGAAACAAAGGTTGGGGGCATGAGGACTATTTCACCAGTCCTCTGTGCATTCAGAGCCCGGGTTGGGCTCATCCACCGATAATCAAGGGTTTCCCCCCCATCGACCAGAACATTTTGGTCCGGTATTTGGGCAATAAAAAACCAGGTTTTAAAACGTTTGGGTTGGCTTTCGGGGGTGGTCCATTGAGAAATAAGAACCATATCTTCCGACGGAACATGAATACCAGCTTCCTCTCGAGATTCACGTACCGCCGCACGGCGTGCCGCTTCGATCACGTCATCGTTCGAAACGTAATCGTCCGGATCGATTCGTCCTCCGGGGAAAGCCCAGGCACCGCCGTGAAATGAAAGCTTGGGATTTCGGTGAATGAGCAATATCTCATAGCCATCACCTACTTCCCGAAGAGGGATCACCGTTGCTGAAGGATGCGCGATTACCATTTGGAATCCTGAATGTATCGTTTTTAGTTTACACTACTAAAAACGAATCCGGCACTAATCGAAAATACGAGGGATATCCTCGTAGACCGGTTCACGCTTTTCCTTGCGTGCTGTTATAAACTCCGACAGGTTGTTCGTCAACCCTAGAAGAAGCTGGTTCCGGTTCTCCAGATCTATCGCTGCCTGCATCCCGGGAATTTCGAGGTTTGCCCAAAGTGTCCTTTTCGTCATCTTGAGAGCGTATGGGCTCAATTTGCACATTTTTTCGGCGATTTCCAATGCAGTGGTCAGTCCCTGTCCATCCGGGAGGATTCTGGATATGAAACCGATCCGCTCTGCTCTGCTTCAACGGCGTCCACCGTGCGGCCGGTGAGCAGGATATCGAAGGCCCGTGAGGCGCCTATAAGCCGTGGAAGCAAATAGCTGGCACCCAATTCAGTGCTGGTCAGTCCGTTCACAATACCAGTGGCGTTGAAAACCGTAGATTCTTCCGCAATCCGAATATCGGCGCCCAGGGCTAGGCACATTCCCCCACCATATGCCGGTCCATTAATAGCAGCGATAACCGGTTGGGGAATGTCGCGCATAACTGGTAATGGTTGCGCAAAATGTTCTATTGAGCGCATACCAATTTGGGGCAAGGTCATCCCATCAACTCCAGGAACCATGCCGTGATCTTCGAGGTCCAAACCAGAACAGAATGCCTTGCCGGCTCCGGTGATTACCACTACTCGGGTATCGTTATCAGCACCCACTTGTCTAAAAGCATCGCAGATATTACCAATGAGTTCCGCAGACATAGCGTTAAGACATTCCGGTCGGTTCAGGGTGATAACTGTTATGTGTTCTTTGGGTTTATCGATAATCACATTATTCATTGTTTGTTACTTCCTTTACATATATGATTCAAACCATGCTCCAAATATACCATAGTGATCCAAACATACTTGTTCTATGTTGCCAATATACTACACAACCATACGCAAATGAGTCAAGCAACAAATAAGTAATAACCATCGATGCGTGTTCAGTAGGCAGATGGCGCAAAACTAAAACGGATTGAAACCAGGGGATGCAGAAGCTTGCAGATAGATAGTCAATGAGTGATTTTCTTGAGGAATGGATTTGATGGTACTAGCTCATAAGTTGCCAATCTCCGTTACTAGTTGGAGATTGGCCGCAAATAGCTGTGTGCAGACTTCAGTTTGTGGTCGTGGCAGAGGTGTTTAATATCACAATTAAGACTTCTCTTCTTCTTTCCAAGAATAGGACAAATCGTTAGGGAAATCTTTTTCATCCCCACAAAGCTTGCACGTACCTTTGCTGATCGGCCCGTCAGGCGGATCAATTATCCAGTGATGAACGCATTGTTCTTGTGACTGTATTTCTAGCGTAGATTCTTCTGATATAGCTACGGTTTTTGGGACCATTGTACTCCTCCCCTTCTCACCTCATTTGACTTACACATACCTTATTGTATTGACCTATCTTGTACAATGGGGAAAGCACGCAAGTTGTTGTCACATAAACCTGTAAAAATGGTTGAGGGTCCTCAGAACAGGATGATACCCGTCAATGTGCGGTGGTGCTCCTCATAAAAACATCTCTAACCCAGTGCTGCATTTGCCTCGGGAAAAGTCATACGTTAAGATTAAAACAGCCTATGGCCGGGAGTTATCGAGCATGACAAATACTCAGATAGGTACGAAGGCATTGACGGAAACCGAGATCGAAGGCATCACCGAATATGCATGGGACGATACCCATGTTTACGAGATCGGAATCGAAAGTTTCCCCGGCCACATCACGAATACCTGCTTGATAATCGATAGCGAGGTCACCCTTTTCGATACGGGGCTTGGCGGTAAAAAAGCGTTGCAGGAGTTCCAAAGAGGGCTTGAGGTCATCAGCACGCATTTCGGGCAAAACGTATCAATTGCAGATATCTCCGGCATAATCATCAGTCACGGTCACGTCGATCATTGGGGGTTGCTTGTACACCCTGAATTGAAAGGGGGAAAGGTAATCACAACCGAAACCGATAACGGTGTTTTGAAGTATCGCATGCAGTGAGTAATGATTCGCGTTCAGGAATCGCAGACTATGAGAAACCTGATAATAGATATCTCCCCCGTCCAGCAAACCATATAACTGTATTTATGGTTTGCCCATCCTCTATTTGGTATAATCGAAAGGGTTTTCGTATCTACTCGTATGAGTGCCCATTTCTTTTGGAGGTTCGAACCAAATGCGAGCTATCTTGAGCGTATCGGACAAAACCGGATTAGTTGAATTCGCCAAAGGCCTGGCAGAATTGAATGTGGAGATATTCAGCACCGGTGGCACCAAAAAGGCACTCGCGGACGCAAACGTGCCGGTACACGGCGTAAGCGATATGACAGGCTTTCCAGAGATACTCGATGGTCGGGTAAAAACGCTTCACCCCGCGGTTCACGGGGGCATCCTGGCCCGGCGCGATCTCCCTGATCATTTGGAGCAATTGGCTCAAAACCAGATAACGGCTATCGATATGGTGGTAGTCAACCTGTATCCTTTTGTTCAGACCGTGTCCAAATCCGATGTTAGCCTACAGACAGCGCTGGAGAATATCGATATCGGTGGCCCAACCCTCATCCGCGCTTCAGCCAAGAATTTCCCGTGGGTACTCGTAGTTATTGATCCTGACGACTATCCCCGCATACTCGAAATGCTGCGCTCCGGCGATATCAATAATCAGGAACGGCAAAAACTGGCCCAAAAGGCATTTCAACATGTGGCCATGTATGATACAGCTATTGCGCAGTATCTACTCCAGGATGGGAACAAATTACCGGATAATATGACCATCGCCCTCAAGAAGAAGTTCGGGCTGAGATACGGTGAAAATCCTCACCAAGCCGCGTCTTTCTACGAAGAAGCTCGAGTGGGCGACGTATCGAGAAAGAACACTATCGCGGAGGCAAAACAACTCTGGGGCAAAGAGCTTTCGTTCAACAACATCCTGGATGCCGATGCCGCCTGGAATGCTGCGACTGAGTTTATTGAATCGACTGTCGCTATCATTAAACACACAAATCCCTGCGGGTTGGCTTCTCACCCTAATCTGGATGAAGCGTATCGAAGGGCGCTTTCCGGAGATCCAGTATCTGCATTCGGGGGCATTGTCGCCGTCAATCGACCGGTAAACCGCGCTATGGCAGAAGAAGTGGTCAAAACTTTTTACGAAATCATCATCGCGCCGGAATACGAATCAGAGGCATTGGAGATACTTAAAACCAAGAAGGACCTCAGAATTCTCGATATGGGTTTGCCCAAGGATGTCGTTTCGACTATGCATCTTGACTACCGGCGTGTTGGCGGTGGGTTACTAATTCAGCAGAGTGATATGCTCGAAGAAGATCCCCGAACATGGCGACTGGTGAGTAAACGTCCTCCGACCGCCGAGGAGATGGAGGGCCTGCTATTTGCATGGAAGGTAGCCAAACATGTGAAGTCAAATGCTATTGTCCTCACGAAAGGACCTACCCTTCTTGGGATGGGTGCTGGTCAACCCAGTAGAATCGATAGCGTCCAGATCGCCCTGAAAAAAGCGGGGGAAGAGGCCAAAGGAAGCGTACTTGCCTCCGATGCCATGTTCCCCTTCCCTGATGGAATTGAGGCAGCGGCTGACGGCGGTGTCACTGCCGTGGTACATCCCGGTGGTTCAGTTCGGGATGAGCTGGTAATTCAGGCGGCGGACAAACTCAACCTGGCAATGTTGTTCACCGGCATCAGGCATTTCCGACATTAAAGTAATGTTAGATCGGCTGACGTCAGTCGATCCACCCGGGGAAAAAGAAACCGATGGTTCTCAAAATAAGCAAGGTCCAAGTGAAAGACCTTATGCAAAGGATCGAGGATTCAGCAGACCTTGAATCCTGCGGAAAAGAGGTCAAGAAAATGCTGGCTATCAAATCGAGACTGGCATTGGAATCACATGTTGGGTGCTGAGCCACTTCGGAAGAGGCTGTCCGTGAAATAGCCACACGCCTGGAAACCGAAGTCCGTTTGCTGCACTCGGTTGTGGCAGCTGTCGAGAATAGCGATATTGATAATGCAAAGAGGCTACTCGAAGAATACCAAGGTGTGATCCCTTCATGAACTCAAACGTCGAAAACGATAACGACACGTTGATAATCAGCAAAGAGCAAATGGAAGCTTTGTGTACGCGACTACGCGATCAGGACGAACTGAACCCCTGCATCGAAGAAATTCGAAAGATGATTGAAATAAAGGCTGCCATTTGTGAGTGGGCTGATGAACGCACCCCTTGCTGTGGACCCAGCCCGCAAATATGGTTAAACGGAGAGGTTAAAACACTCGAAGCGGTTCTCTCGAATCTTGAGCATGGAAACACAGATCAAGCAATACTGCTACTGAATGAGTACAGTAAAATGTTACCCGCACAACAGGGACTTCCCATAGAGAGGATTCAATGATGGAAGGGAATAATACTCGAAAAAGGGTCTGGGCGCTCAAAGACAGCATCAAGAGTTCAGGTGCCATTCAATCCGGTATAGAGGAACTGAAGGACATTCTGGCGGATGATTGCGCGGAGCTTGACAAAGCCCAGGTATCCTGATGCATCGGAGAGCAATTCGAAGCGTGTCTTCGAAACGGAGTCCAGCTGTTGAGGAAAGCACTGAATGCGCTAGAAAAAGGCGATACCGAACAAGCTATTGAGTTTTTGCAGGAATACTACAGGTTGGGCTAAAGTAATTAATGTTGTCATTCAAAGGGTGACGACTAAAAATGATAATAAGCAAGCTGTTGGAGGAATTCAATGAACGTTAGAGTTGCTACCGGGAACATCACCGAAATGGCCACAGATGCCATCATTGTAAATCTCTTCGAAGGAGTGAAGTCTCCGGGCGGTGCCACCGGCGCAGTAGATAATGCAATGGATGGGGCGATCTCCAAAATGATTGCCAAAGGGCAGATCAAAGGAACATTCAATGAAACCACAGTAATTCATACGCTAGGGAAAATAACTCCCGAGATGGTGTTGGTGGTCGGGCTTGGAAAACAGAGGAACTTTGACCTTGAGAAAGTTCGGCAAATCACGGCTGTAGCCTGCAAATCGCTACGAGGAGCCGGCGCGAAGAGAGTAGCCACCATCCTGCATGGAGCCGGCGCCGGAGGACTTGACCCTAAAGAAGTCGCTCAAGCAATCACAGAGGGTAGCATGATGGGGTTATACACCTTTAATCAGCATCAGCGCAAGAAAAAGGATCGTAAAGAGATCAAGCAACTCCTCATTACCGAGCAAACCAAAAACAAAGCCGCCAAACTTCGAGCAGCAATCAAGAAGGGCACAATCTTGGCTGAAGCGGCTATGCTGGCCCGTGATATGGTCAATCAACCTTCGAATTTCATGACTCCAACAGATATGGCCCAAAAAGCAAAGGAAGTAGCTGATGAGTTTGGATTAGGGATTGAAATCCTGGAAAAAGAAGATATGCAGAGACTCGGTATGGGTGGTCTCCTGGGGGTTGCCCAGGGAAGCCAACAGCCGCCAAAATTCATCATCCTGACCTATAAAGGCGACGAGAATTCCAAGAAAACTCTCGGCCTTGTGGGCAAAGGATTAACATTCGATTCGGGCGGTATTTCCATTAAACCTTCAGCCAAAATGGATGAGATGAAAGGTGATATGGCCGGTGGTGCTTCTGTCATCGCCACCATGCGCGCTATCGGGGAACTGAAACCGAAGATCAACGTAACCGGTTTGGTACCCGCCACCGAAAACCTGCCTAGCGGCACTGCCTATAAGCCCGGAGATGTGATCAAAGCTATGAACGGTAAAACCGTAGAGATTCTCAACACCGATGCAGAGGGAAGGTTAATCCTGGCTGATGCCCTGAGCTATGCTAATAAAATCGGGCTGTCTCCGATTGTAGACATAGCTACACTGACCGGGGCCTGTCAAATCGCATTGGGTGATATCTGTACCGGCGCTTTCAGTAACAACCAGCGAATAGTCGATAGAGTGGTTCGCGCTGGAGACGAGGTAGGCGAGAGAATGTGGGAAATGCCGATGTACGAAGATTATTCCGAACTGATTAAAAGTGACATCGCCGATATCAAAAACACCGGTGGCAGGGGTGGTGGAGCTATCACCGCAGCAAAGTTTCTTGCTGAGTTCGTTGGGAGGACCCCTTGGGTTCATCTGGATATCGCCGGGACATTTATGTTGGATAAAGATCGAGGCTACTCACCGAAGGGAGCAACCGGTATTCCGGCCAGGACGTTGATAAACTTGACGCTAGCATTAGCTGAGGAGTAACATTCTTGGAGAAACTAGGGACACCCTCGACTAAAATGCAAAATTAATTAACAAGCAGGATTAGTAATATGAACGAATCGATGGCCACAGAATGGGAGAATTGGCTTGGTCAGGAAAAATCAAATCGCGAGTCTATTGACAAACAATTAGGCGATCTCTCCTCTTTCCATGATAACCCTGGTGAATTTCGGTACCGAGAGTTCTGGGACCTTGCAAGGGAAACCTCGGAGATGATCAAAACACAGACACCACTTCCGGACAATGATAGAGAAGAACTGCAACGGAAGTTCGACCGCATTTGTCGTGAAACCAAGAAAAAGCAAGCAAACGAGCGAGGAGCTCGCATGGGAAATTCAAAACGAAATCGGGATACGATATTAGAAAAGGTTCGCGAGGCCAATTCCTGCGCTGAGTCCGCACCCGATGATATTCAAATTCTCAATAAGGCTCAAGCTCTTCTCGGTGAGGCACTTTCGTGGCTAAAAAATGACGGGGGGAAATCCGGCCCGGCAGACGAAAATCCCGAAGTTTCTCCGATTACCAACGACCTTATGCGAGAAGACAGGCAAATCTGTTGGGATAAATGGCGCGAAGCAAACGAGATGGTATTCGGACGCAGACAGGCTATATGGGAGGAGAACTACGATCAAGTAGACCCAGGAGCCAAAGATGCTCTCGATGAGGCCAATGAAGGTGATCCCTTCCAGGCACTCGAAAAAGTTAAAGAAGCCCAGAAAAAACTGAAGGAAACTCCGCTAAGCAAGACTCATCGTGAGGATATACGTAACATTCTGAATAGCGCATGGGAAATTGCGATTGCAAAAGTCAACACAATCAGAGACGAAAAAAAGAGAAATTATGAAGAATGGCTGGAGCGTATGGAAAGCCAGCTCGGAGAATGGACGGCCCAGTTTCAGCAAAATGAAGAGACAACTACGAAACTCCAAGCCGAAATAGAAATTTTTAAAGAGCAAATACAGAGTGCCCGAGCTAAGGAAGTTGGTGACAAACTGCGGGACCAGATTGCGGAAAAACGCCAGGAGATCAAAGGGTTAGAAAGGATGAACGGCCAACTGGAGGAGAAAATACAAACCATCAAGAACAAGCTGGATGGATAGAATCAAGTAGGCTTCACTTATCCCCAACCTCGCTATCTCTCGGTTTGTTCCCCTGCACTATTCACAAATCCTACGGAGTGTCCCTGCACTTTACGCTTAATTTACATTGTGTTCAAGCTATGTTATAATTTACCGTTTGAAGAAGTTCTAAAGAGGTAAAGAATGGTACAAAAGGAAAAGAAACAGTCTGTCATCCAGGAATTCCAGTCCCACGAAGGCGATACCGGCTCCGCAGAAGTCCAGATCGCCATCCTCACCGAGAGAATAAACGAGCTGACTACTCACATGAGAGCACACAAACATGACTATGCTACTCAGCGTGGGCTGATAATGTTAGTGGGGCAAAGAAGACGGCTCCTTAGATACCTCCGTAACAATAATTCCACAAGCTACAAGAAAACTATCAAAAAGCTTAAGATCCGCGAGAGCAACTAATTACAAACTCGCAGTTCCCCTAATTAAGTCTTAAATATAAGGTTGTATTATGTCACAAACACACAATGTTTCACATGTTGATATTGGCGGGCAAGCGCTCACCCTTGAAACCGGAATTCTGGCCTTTCAGGCAGATGGAGCTGTGACCATCCAATACGGGGACACTATTGTTCTGGTCACTGTATGCGTCGGCAGTGCGCGTCAGGAAGAAAGGGATTTCCTTCCGTTAACCGTAGATTTTGAAGAAAGACTCTATGCTGCCGGACGAATACCGGGAAGCTTTTTCAGAAGAGAAGGCCGCGCCGGCGCAGAATCCATATTGGCTATGAGGCTCACCGATCGATCGTTACGCCCCCTTTTCCCCAAGGGTTTTCGCAATGAAGTTCAAATCATAGCACACGTCCTTTCCGCAGATCAGGAGAACAACCCTGATGTCCTGCTTATTACTGCCGCTTCGGCAGCCTTGGGCATATCTAGTATTCCTTTTGCCGGCCCGGTTAGCGCGGTTCGAATAGGGTATATCAATGGCGAATACGTTATCAATCCCACTTTCACCCAGTTGGACGATAGCCAATTAGATCTCGTCGTCGCCGGGACCAAAGAAGCGGTGACAATGGTGGAAGCAGGAGCTAATGAAGTATCGGAGGAATTGGTACTGGAAGCCATCAAAGCTGCGCACCAAGCCATCGTGAAGATCATTGAAATCCAGGAGGATTTCATTCAGTCGATGAGCAAGCCCAAGTTGGAATTCGTACCTCCGGTACCCAATGAAGAGCTGGAACAAACCACCGCAACCGTTGCGCACCAGGTCTTCCCAAATGGTCCGGCTGGTATCGACCGCGCCGAGAGAGAAAAACTATTAGCCAAGATACGTGAAAAACTGGCCGAACAATTGGGCGAAACCTGTTCAGCGATGCAGATTGGCCAATCAGTAGATGGCTGGCTGAAAAAGGAAGTACGGGCAATAGTTGTAGATAAAGGTGTCCGCATCAGCGGCCGTCAATTGGACGAGATCCGACCCATAACCTGTCAGGTGGGATTACTGCCTCGCACACACGGATCGGGCCTTTTCACACGAGGTCTGACACAGGTACTCACGCTTACCACCCTTGGCTCACTCAAAGAGGGGCAGATTATAGATAGCATCAGCCCTGAAGAAACCAAGCGCTATATGCATCACTACAACTTCCCACCTTTCAGTACCGGAGAGATAAAACGGCTAGGCACGGGCCGCCGGGAAGTCGGACACGGAGCCTTAGCTGAAAGGGCACTGCTTCCTGTTATTCCCGACGAAGAGGCATTCCCATACGCAATCAGGCTCGTTTCAGAATGCATGAGTTCCAACGGAAGCACGTCTATGGGCAGCGTATGCGGTAGTACTCTCTCGCTTATGGATGCCGGTGTTCCAATCAAATCACCAGTAGCTGGGGTTGCAATGGGGCTTATAACCCAGCCTGATGGCAAATTTGCGGTTCTTACCGATATTGAGGGAATAGAAGACTTCTTCGGCGATATGGATTTCAAGGTTGCAGGGACCAGTGAGGGAATTACGGCGTTGCAAATGGACATTAAAATCAAAGGTATGTCTTACGAAATCATCGAGGCTGGATTGAAACAGGCGCTAACGGGAAGGCTTTTCATACTGGACCGCATGAATGAGACTATTAATCAAAGCCGTAGCGAAGTCTCGAAGTATGCTCCCAAGATGACTAAGATCTCTGTAGATCCAGAGAAAGTTCGGACCATTATTGGTCCCGGCGGGCGTGTGATACGATCCATCCAGGAAGAAACCGGGACAACTATCAATATCGAAAACGATGGCACAGTTGTCATCGGAGCTCCGAATGAAGAGTCGGCCCAAAAGGCAATCGACATCATAGAGGGCCTTACCAAAGAAGCAAAAGTCGGTGAGATATATACAGGGAAAGTGACTTCGATTACCGGCTTTGGTGCCTTTGTAGAGATACTGCCGGGCAAAGATGGGCTGGTTCATATCAGCGAGTTGGAGAACTATCGCGTTGCCTCTGTTGAAGATGTAGTTTCCCTCGGCGAAGAAATCACGGTCAAGGTCATCGGGATCGATCCCCAGGGAAAGATCAAACTCTCTCGAAAGGCCTTGCTTAACGGACCATCCGATGAATCATCACAAGACCGCCCAGGAAATGCTCCTCCAAGGAAGCCCTTCAATAATCCTGGGCCTCCGAGATAAGGAGGAGTTGTGGAACCTATACGAGTCTTGGCCCACGGGGCTCTGGGCAAGATGGGACAAGCGGTGATCAACGCCGTCTTCCGCGATCCGGAACTGGAACTTGTTGCTGCGGTAGATGCAAACGCTAGCCGCAATCAGCTTCAACTTCCGGATGGGTCAGGTGAAATCCCTCTTTCTATTGAACTGGAATCCCTTATTCAAAGCTCCAAACCTCATGTCATCGTTGATTTTACTCAGCATGACGCCGCGATGCCGGCTGTGCGGATTGGAACCAAATACCACGTCAATTTCGTCGTAGGAACTACGGGGCTTTCTGAAACGGACCTGGCAGAGATCGATAGTCTAACCAAACAACATGATGTCGGAGCAGTGGTTGTCCCCAATTTTTCGCTGGGGGCGATACTTATGATGCATCTTTCGAAGATAGCCGGCAAATATTTCGATTATGCAGAGATCATCGAAATGCATCATGAACAGAAACTGGACTCACCATCAGGGACAGCCATAACAACAGCAAAAGGTATGGTTGAATCCAGAGGAAAAGGTTTCATTTATCCCAAAACTCAAAAAGAATCGCTACAGGGTGCAAGAGGTGCTGAGTATGAGGGAATTGCATTGCATAGCGTGCGGTCTCCGGGATATATGGCTCATCAGGAAGTGATTCTTGGCAGTACTGGACAGACTTTGAAGATTCGCCATGATCAGATCAGTCGGGAAGGATTTGGCCCAGGTATTACCACGGCCGTTAGAGAAGTGGTCAAGTCAAAAGGACTGATCATTGGATTGGACAAGCTTTTGGGATTGGAGAAAGAATAGAAATGGCAAATCCTCGTGTAGCAATACTTGGGGCAACAGGACTTGTGGGCCGGGAGTTTATAAGGATTCTCAAACAACGCAATTTCCCGATGTCTTCTCTTCGTTTGCTGGCATCGGAACGTTCAGCTGGCAAGAAGATCACCTACGGAGATCAGGAAATTGAGGTTGAACAGGCCACTCATCAGTCTTTTGAGAACGTGGATATTGCGCTGTTTTCAGCCGGCGCGTCGCGAAGTCGCGATTTCGCGCCAGTAGCAGCAAAAGCCGGGGCAATCGTCATCGATAACAGTTCTGCCTGGAGGATGGAACCCGAAATCCCGCTGGTAGTTCCAGAAGTTAATCCAGAGGACATCAAAAAACACAAAGGTATTATCGCAAATCCGAATTGCTCCACTATTCAAATGGTGGTTGCGCTTAATCCGTTACACAAAGTCAATCCCATAAAACGGATCATTGTTGATACCTATCAGGCAGTTGCAGGTACCGGCAAGGCAGCTATGGAAGAACTTTCGATCCAGACCAAGCAGGCACTTGAGGGGCAGGAAACCACACCACACATCTACCCTCACCAAATAGCTTTCAATGTACTGCCACATATTGATGTGTTTTTAGGCAACGGCTATTCCAAAGAAGAAATGAAGATGATACAGGAAACCTGGAAGATCATGCATGCCAATGAGATAGCTATTTCCGCAACCTGTGTGCGAGTTCCTGTGTTTGTAGGTCATAGCGAAGCAGTCCATGTGGAATTCAGCAAACCAATGAGTCCTGAGGAGGCAAGAGTGATTCTGAGTAGATCGCCTGGCGTGAAAGTTGCCGATGACCCTGATATCAATCTATACCCTCTTCCGCTGGTCGCATCTGGCCGTGATGAAACGTTCGTAGGGAGAATACGTGCCGATTTCTCAAATCCCAACGGGCTAGCGATGTGGATCGTGTCCGATAATCTTCGCAAAGGAGCCGCTCTCAATGCGGTCCAAATTGCTGAAGAAATAGTTCAACAGGGGCTACTCCCAAAAGGAGTAAACGGATGAGAGAGCTTGGTCGCCTTTTGACTGCGATGGTAACCCCTTTTGATGAAAACGGGGAAATCGATTATGAACAAGCGAAGAAGCTAGCGCTTGCCCTACTGGATTCCGGGAGCGATGGTTTGGTGATAGTAGGTACCACCGGTGAATCACCTACGCTCGTCCGTGATGAGGAAATACGTCTTTTCACTGAAATCAAAGCTGCTGTGGGTGATCGCGGTTCAGTCATAGCCGGTACGGGAAGCAATAGTACCACCGAAGCTGTGGCGACAACCAAAGCAGCAGAACAGGTTGGAGTTGATGCCTGCCTGTTGGTGGTTCCATATTATAACAAACCTACGCAGGAAGGCCTTTACCAGCATTTTAAAACAGTGGCGGAGAGTACCAGTCTTCCTTGTATCCTTTACAATGTACCGGCCAGAACGGTAACCAGCCTGGCGGTCGATACGGTGATAAGACTGAGTCAGATCGATAACATCATTGGAATTAAAGAAGCCAGCGGTAATCTGGATCAGGTTTCCAGGATCATTTCTGATAGCATGGAAAGTTTCCTGGTCTATAGTGGCAATGACAATGATACCCTTCCCATCCTATCAATTGGGGGACACGGTGTTATCAGTGTCGCTTCACACCTGGTAGGTAATCAGATGCAAGAAATGATAAAATGCGTTATTGAAGGCAAATTGGAAAAGGCAGCTCAAATCCACCGCGATCTGCTGCCGCTATTCAATTCGATGTTCGTTGTTTCCAATCCCATTCCCATAAAATATGCCCTGAACCATATCGGTTTTCGAGTGGGACAACCAAGGCTGCCCCTTACTGTGCCGGACGAAGTATCGGCAGCTCATATTGAGGCTACTCTTAAAAAATATCGCATTGACCTGCCTGTTAACTAAATGCGTCTCAATACCACGTTTTCATATATATGTGGAATGAATCGCTTGAAAAAAACAGGTGAGCCTTATATAATCTCAGTAGCCGAAAAGAGATGCGCGAAGTTACCGAGTCACAGATCTAAACCAAAGTGAGCAACGGATAGCTTATGACAAAATCCCCATGACATCATAGATAGCTACCCCCTTCAGGATTCCAAATTGGTGGCGTAGATAGTCGCCAATTAGTCAAACTCACAAGGTTTTCTCCCACACTAACGAAGGGAAAGTATTCTTTGCTATGGGGTGCAAATCAGGACCAATACGTAAGATGAGAGTAATTGCAGGGAAAGCCAAAGGTCATTCTCTTAAGTGCCCAAAGGAACCGCATATACGGCCAACCGCAGATTTGGTGCGAGGGGCCATTTTCTCTGCACTAGAGTCTCTTGCAATTAACTGGTCCCCAACTCTTGACCTCTACGCCGGCACCGGTTCTCTTGGTATCGAAGCCTTGAGCCGTGGGGCAGAGAATGCCGACTTTGTAGATAAAAATCCCAAATGCTGTTCCATAATTAAAGAGAACCTGCAACACACCAAATTCCTCGAAAAAGCAAGAGTTTATCGCTTGGAAGCCCGAAAAGCTATCCGTACACTTGACAAGCAATACGGTCTGGTTTTCATGGATCCGCCATATTCTGACCAGACCGCTCAAACAGTACTGAGAGAAGTGGCCGATAGCAGCTTGGTGGGCAGTCAATCCACTATCGTGATGGAGCATTCAAAAAAAGTGCAACCGGAAGCTAGCTATGGGAACTTCCAGATAATGAAAAGCCTCCACCATGGAGACACATGCGTCTCGATATTCCAACAGGAAGGAGACCAAAATTGACCATCGCGTTGTATCCTGGCAGTTTTGACCCAGTGACTTACGGACATCTTGATATTGCCACTCGGGCCTTAACGGTTTTTGATGAAGTGGTCATGGGTGTGTTTGACACACCATCCAAAAACCTCCTCTTCACCACGGAAGAGAGAGTATCTCTAATACAAGAGGCAATTGGCGACATTCCCAACCTACGAGTGGAGTCATATACAAAAATGACTGTCGCCTTCGCTAGACATATAAATGCTAAGGTAATCGTGCGAGGTTTGCGAATGAGCCCTGATTTCGAGCGAGAGTTTGAAATGGCGCTCATGAACAAAAAACAGGATCCGGAAATCGAAGTACTGTGCATGATGAGCAGCGTTCAGTATCAATTCTTAAGTTCCAGCTTGATGAAGGAAGCCGCCAAATATGGTGGATACATCGAAGATCTGGTCCCTGAACATGTGGCTACCGCTTTGAGGCGGAAGCTTGCAACAAAGTAATTATCAACCGAAAATAGACTATAGGAGGAAGTGAAAATGACAATGGTAATCAGCGACGAGTGTATCGCATGTGGAGCGTGTGAATCGGACTGCCCGGTTGACGCAATCTCGGAAGGCGACACCCAGTTCCAGATTGACACCGACAAGTGCGTCGAATGCGTAGGTCATTTTGATTCGCCACAGTGCGTTGATGTCTGCCCATCAGATGCTATTGCAAAGGCATAGTAACATATACCAGTCGGTTCCGAGCAGATCAATACGCGGTGAAGCCGAAGTTCTTTTAACCGAAATAATAGTCAAACAGCAAGCAAATATCATATCCAAACTTCCGTTTTGGTTCGGATATGTTGATAATCCCCCATTTTGACAAAAGAAAATATTCTTTAATCATGGGAGGGAAGTAAGGATGGCTATGAAGATCACCGATGAATGTATTGCATGCGGAGCCTGTGAGTCAGAGTGCCCAGTTAACGCAATCTCAGAGGGCGATACTCAATTTGATATTGACCCAAACAAGTGCGTTGAGTGCGAAGGATACTTTGACTCACAGCAATGTGTCGATGTTTGTCCGGTTGACGCTGTTGAAAAAGCATAGAGGCTGACTGGAAGATACCGCTAACTATCAAGCAGCACCAATTCCAAACAGGTCAGTTTGACCTTTGATTTGGTACTATTTGTATTGGAATACATGGCTATCGAGCAGAAATTTCCATTGGAAAGATTGTCGCTCGGTGGCCATGTGGTGTATATGAGTTATCAACGCTAACACAGTAAATGAATTAGCGCCCCGGTTTTCTTGCCAAGGCTCCTCTGCTCGTTGATCTCGCATATCACCTGTCAGCCTGACACCGGACAATACCCCAGTTCCAACCACAATGATTTCTGCACCTGCTGAGATTAAATCCGCGATGTCTTCCTTTGCATACTTGTGATGGTTGGCCAGCCAACGGCCGAATCTCCTTCGTCTCACTGTGCCTTCGGGGAAAATCACCACATCCCTCATCCAGTATTTTGTCCCGCCAATCGTTATCACACCAAAGTTAAAGCTATCGATTTTAACCACTGCTCTCACCCCCACTGAAAGTCTTCAATAGCACCACTGACCTTTTCTTTCTGGTATAATTCAAACGATCAGACCCATACCTTGATGAGCATGATATCCCGCTTAATAGGTAAAGTCAACAATACAAGCTATGACACCAGACAAACCTCTACTCCTGCTCTTCGATGGGCACGCCCTCATTCATCGTGCCTTTCATGCGCTCTCCGGGCTCTCCACCAAAGGTGGTCAACCCATAGGAGCAGTCTATGGTTTTACTTCTATGGTCCTTAAGACACTAGACGAATTCAAGCCTTCATACTGTGCTGTATCCTTCGATAGCGCCGCACCCACTTTCAGACACGTTCAGTTTGCAGAATACAAAGCTCATCGTCCCAAAGCGCCCGATGAGCTTATTTCCCAATTCGGACTGGTTCGGGAACTTGTGCAAACTTTAAATATTCCTGCCTTTGAGATCGATGGATACGAAGCCGATGATATACTCGGCACGCTTTGCACGCAGGCCGAAACACTGGATATCAACACGATCATCGTTACTGGCGATACCGATATTTTGCAGCTCGCCTCACCCAATGTTCGGATTCTTCTGCCTCGTCCCAGGAGACCGTTCAGCGATACGCAACTCTACGATGAGGCAGCCGTTCAAGAACGATACGGCTTAAAACCTAAACAACTCACCGATTTGAAGGGCCTGATGGGCGACTCATCGGATAACGTCCCAGGAGTGCCCGGAATCGGTGAGAAGACTGCATCGAAGTTGCTCAAGGAATTCAATACCATTGAAGAGATATATCAGCAATTAGACAAGGTGACTCCGCCCAAACTACGAGAAAAACTGCAAACTAATGAGGAAGCGGCGAGGCAAAGCAAAGAGCTCGTAACAATCGTCACCGATGTCCCTTTGAGCCTTGATCTCCCCGCCTGCCATATTCACGATTACGATCGAGAGAAGGTTGTCGAGTTGTTTCGCAACCTGGAATTCTATAGTCTGCTGGACAAACTGCCCGGACTTCCAACTGCTGAAGCACAACCCGCCATAACCACCAAAGAAATAAGCTCGACGGACTATCGAATCGTCAATACCACTGAAGCTCTCGATGAACTGGTAAAGGGCCTCTCATCAGCCAAAGCCGTAGCGATCGATACTGAGACCACCAGTACAAATTCCAGACACGCAAGTTTGGTAGGCATCTCGCTCTCCGCCAATGAGGGAAAAGCCTGGTACATACCGGTTGGTCACAAAGGAGACGGATCACAGCTTTCCTTATCGCAGGTTTCTGATAAACTGCATCGCATTTTCGCAGATCCCAAAATTGGTAAAACAGCTCATAACGCCAAATACGATTTGGCCGTGCTCTCAAGACACGGATTGGAAGTACGTAATATTGATTTCGATACCATGATCGCTGCACATCTTCTGGGAGAAAAGGCACTGGGATTAAAGCAACTCACTTTCAGCCGACTCGGAATCGAGATGACCCCCATCAGCACCCTCATCGGATCAGGAGCCAAGCAAATATCCATGGCCGATGTCAGCACCGTTCAGGCCGCAGAATATGCTTGTGCCGATGCCGACATGACGGGCCGATTAAGTAGATTATTTGCACCGGAGATGAAAGACTATGGTTTGTGGGACCTCTTTGCTGATGTTGAAATGCCCCTTATGCCAATTCTCTATCAAATGGAGACAAACGGTATAGCCCTGAATTCCGGCTTGTTAGAGGAAATGTCTCAGGAGCTTACCCAGGAAATTGGCAAAATCGAAAGCGAGATCTACACGTGGGTAGGGCACGAGTTCAACATCAACTCCAGTCAGCAGCTTGGGAAAGTCCTCTTCGAAGAATTGAAATTGCCCCCATCGAGGAAGACTAAAACTGGCTATTCTACAGACGCCTCTGTATTGGAAGGCCTTCGAGGAATTCACCCCGTAATTGGGTATGTTATCGACTATCGGCAATTCTCAAAACTCAAGTCGACCTACGTCGAAGCGCTTCCTGCTCTCGTTGATCCCGACACAGGAAGGATTCACACCAGCTTCAATCAAACCGTTGCGGCGACCGGTCGGCTTTCATCAAGTGATCCCAACTTACAAAACATACCCGTTCGAACAGAAATCGGGAAAAGGATAAGACAGGCCTTCATTGTTCCCGGAAATGATTACATTTTATTGGGGGCAGATTACTCCCAGATCGAACTGCGTGTAATGGCACATCTTTCTCAGGACCCCGGGTTACTCAATGCTTTTGCTCACGATGAAGACATACATACTGCCACTGCTGCACAGGTTTTCAACAAAAAGATCGCTGAAGTAACATCGGAAATGAGACGAATAGCCAAAGTGGTGAATTTCGGGGTTATCTATGGTATGAGCGACTATGGACTGGAGCAGGCCACTGACCTCTCTCGTCAGGAAGCCGCCGGTTTCATCGAGGCGTATTTCAAGAAATACAGTGGCATCAAGGAATATCTGGATTCAACCAAACAGCAGGCAAGTGAAAAAGGGTACGTTCAAACCCTTCTGGGTAGAAGACGGTACGTTCCAGAGATCAATTCTTCAAATTATCAAGTGAGACAGGCAGCCGAACGCATGGCCATCAACATGCCAGTTCAGGGCACCGCTGCCGACATTATAAAGATAGCCATGATAAAAATTCACAACGAGATGATCAACCTCAAGCTCAAAAGCAAAATGATCCTTCAAGTGCATGACGAACTCCTTTTTGAAGTGCCCCAGGAAGAGATCGAATCGGTAAAACAACTGGTGCAAGAGATTATGCCATCAGCCATGGAGTTTAGCGTACCGCTCAAAATAGATATTAAGGTTGGTGAAAACTGGGGAGAAACAGAGTAGCTTGCCAAAAGCTCAAGTATTCACATTAGCGTGAGTTCATTGTATAATAAACTGCAATCTAAAATATGCAACTGAGGGTCAACGGCTCTCAGTTTTTTTGATTTAAGCCAAACGCCAGTTTCATTTCCATGCCGAATTCTCAGCGATCTGAATTCTTCATGCAATATCCTGGTTGGTAACAAAAGGTGAGAGGAAGATCATATGTCTGAAGAAAAGGTTTTGTTGACGTCTGAAGGGTTGGAGAAGCTCAAAACCGAATTGGAGCATCTTATTGAGACTCGACGACCCGAGGTAATAGAGAGGATTCACAGAGCAAAGGAACTTGGTGATACTGCTGATAATCCTGAATATGAAGAGGCTCAAAATGAGCAGGCTTTTGTGGAAGGCCGGATAATCGAACTGGAAAGAACGGTCAAGAACGCCGAAGTAATGCCTGTGGAGAAGACGCGTCCCTCCTTTGTTAAATTTGGGTCAAAGGTAACCGTTGTCAATGAAGACGGTGAAAAAAGAAAATACGCCATTGTGGGAAGTCCAGAGAGTTCCCCAAGCGAAGGGAAAATATCCAACGAATCCCCGGTAGGGAGAGCGTTATTGGGCAAACAGGTAGGAGACGAGGTTGAAGTTGAGGTGCCAAAAGGGTTGATCAAACTAAAAATAGCATCTATCACAAAGAAGTAAGAACAGTGTCAGAAAGAAAAGATGAACAAACCCGGAGTCGGCTTGACAAACTCCAAAGGATCAAAGAACTCGGTATAAATCCTTACCCCACCCGGTACCAGCGGAGCCATACCGCGCAAGAAGCTGTTGCCATCTTCCCGGAGCAGGGTGACACCCCTGAAGAAGTACCTCAAATCAGAGTAGCCGGTCGTATAACTGCGATGCGCATTATGGGCAAAGCCAGCTTCATGGATATCAGAGATGGCTCCGGTAGAATTCAGATCTATTTCAAAAAAGATACCATCGGCGAAGAAAGATATAGTTTTCTCAATGATTTTGATATCGGTGATTTTCTGGGTGTTGAAGGTACCCTTTTTAAAACTCGAACCGAAGAAATCACCGTGCAAGTCTCCGATTTTACCTTTCTTTCCAAATCGCTTCAACCTCTGCCGGAAAAATGGCATGGACTCACCGATGTGGAAAAGCGCTACCGGCAGCGATATCTCGATCTTATAGCGAATGAAGAAGTCCGCCATATATTCCGAACAAGAAGCCGGATTATCTCTTCAATGCGTCGATTTTTGGAAGAACAAGGGTTCATGGAAGTAGAAACGCCCGTTCTGCAACCGATTGCTGCGGGAGCTCTGGCCAAACCTTTCGCTACCCACCACCACGCTTTGGACCGTGATCTTTACCTGCGCATCGCCACTGAACTGCACCTCAAACGGCTTATCATCGGGGGGTTTGAGAAAGTCTACGAAATCGGGCGCGTATTCCGTAATGAAGGTATCTCTATCAAACATAACCCGGAGTTTACTACTCTGGAATGCTACCAGGCATATGCAGATTATCATGATGTGATGGATTTGACAGAGCAAATGATCTCTTCGATCTCTCTGGACGTACTGGGTACAAACACGGTAGGTTTTGGTGAGACAACCATCGATTTCTCACCGCCATGGCCACGTATGTCACTGCGCGATGCCATCAAGGAAAAGAGCGGCATCGATTTCGAGGATTATCCTGATGCTGCGTCTCTCGAAGCCCAAATAAGGAAAACCGGAATCCCGGTCGATACTGGCTTGAGTTGGGCAAAGCTAGTCGATCATCTTCTCTCTGAGAAAGTGGAACCGGATTTAATCCAGCCAACATTCTTGACAGACTATCCCGTGGAGCTATCCCCCCTGGCTAAGAGAAAACCAGGAAGCGACCGATTGACAGAGCGTTTCGAGGGTTTTTGCGGCGGTATGGAAATCGCCAATGCTTTCAGTGAATTGAATGATCCTCTCGATCAGAGAGAGCGGTTTGAAGAGCAAGAGAAAATGCGAACCGAATTTGGCGATGAAGAAGTGGAAAGAACGGACAACGATTTCCTCACAGCCCTGGAACATGGTATGCCGCCAACAGGAGGACTTGGTATTGGGATTGATCGCCTGGTAATGTTGCTAACCGGCCAACACTCTATCCGCGAAGTGATCCTGTTCCCGCAGCTGCGATCCAAGGAGTAAACGAGTTCATGATCGATTTACGTTTAATTCGACAAAACCCGGACGCAGTAAAAGAATCATTAGCCAGGCGTCATGATGACGCTCCTGTGGACGAAATTCTCCGATTGGACGAGGAACATCGCAAGCATATGCGAGATATTGAAGCGTTACGCGGAGAGCGGAACAAGGTCAGTAAATATATCGGTAAGCTGGAAAAGGATCACATTCTTACCGTCATCACCAGCATTCTTTCCGATTGTGATGATCCGGCCCGGCTCCCCACGGTTCAGATTGTAAAAAAGATCGACGACTTCCTCGGTCTATGCAATATCAAAGAACCCCTCAAACTAGAGCGGGACCAGATGGTAAAAAGAATAGATGAATATATTGAGAAGGAAGTCCGCAAAGAAAGGGTACGCCGGTTATCAGAAGAGATCAAATCATTGGAGCAAGATGTTGCCCAATTTTCGGAACAGCTGACGGACCAGCTCCTTCGTATCCCCAATTTCCCTCAAGACAGTGTACCACCCGGTGAAGACGAGAGCGGTAACGTGGTTGCCCGTCACTGGGGTAAGCAACCCGAGTTCGATTTCGATCCCAAACCTCATTGGGAACTGGGTGAATCTCTGGGAATCATCGATTTTGAGAGAGGGGTTAAACTTTCAGGCTCGCGATTCTACGTATTAATGGGCCTTGGCGCCCGACTCCAGAGGGCACTGATAAATTTCATGCTCGATTTGCATGTTCACCAACATGGCTACACAGAGACATATCCCCCATTCATGGTCAGACGCGAGTGTGCAGTAGGATCAGGTAATCTGCCTAAATTTGAGGATCACCTCTACCATGATGCGGAAGAGGACTTCTGGTTCATACCAACGGCAGAGGTCCCGTTGACCAATCTCTATCGGGATGAAATTATTAAATCGGGCACATTGCCAATCAATCATGTTGCTCATACCGCTTGCTTCCGCCGCGAAAAGATGTCGGCAGGCAAGGATGTTCGCGGTATCAAACGAGGGCATCAATTCGATAAAGTGGAACTATACAAATTTGTGGAACCTGAAACCTCCAATGACGAGCTTGAAAAGATGCTGGACAATGCCGAAACGGTAGCACGAAAACTGGATTTACCCTATCGAATTCTTGAGCTGTGTACAGGGGATATCGGCTTTGCCTCCTCCAAGTCTTACGACATTGAAATATGGGCAGCCGGATGTGGTGAATGGCTGGAAGTCAGTTCATGTTCCAATTGCATGGACTTCCAGGCACGCCGGGCCAATGTCCGTTACCGCCCCGAACCGGGCGCCAAACCACAGTTTGCTCACACCCTTAACGGTTCCGGTTTAGCCTTACCGCGAGTAGTCATTGCTGTGATGGAAAACTACCAGCAAGCCGACGGCACCATCGTGGTACCCGAAGTACTGCGTAGCTATATGGGTGTGGATGTGATCGCTTAGCGCAACTCTAAAGAGTCGCGCTAAGATGAGGGTTTTAACATGCGAATCCTTGCCGTAGACATCGGTGGCCTCACTCAGGATATCCTTCTCTTTGACACCGCGCAGACTATCGAGAACTGTGTCAAGATGATCATGCCATCTCCCACTTCCAATCTGGCCCGGAAAATCAGAATCGCAACAAAAGCCAAACGCCCTATTTTCTTCTCCGGAGTGAACATGGGAGGTGGCCCTTCCAAACGAGCTCTTAGCAACCACCTCAAAGCTGGATTCAAGGCATATGCAACTCCCCAAGCAGCAGCTACTTTTGATGATGACCTTGACCAGGTCAGAGGAATGGGTGTTGATATCGTGTCCAAAGAAGAAGCTCCAAAGGGAAATGAAGTCGAAGTAATCGAAACCAGAGACCTGCATATTAGGGCTATGGAAGGTGCACTGGCCGCTTTTGAAGTCGACTATCAATTTGACGCAGTAGCTATTGCGGTTCTCGATCATGGGGCTGCCCCTCCCGGCGTGAGTGATCGGGTTTTCCGTTTTCAGCACCTACAGGAGACAGTTCAAAAGGGAAGAAATCTTATCGATTTCGCTTATCTGGCCAATGAAATTCCGCCGCACCTCACCAGAATGAAAGCTGTTAAGCAAAGTATGGAACGTGATTTACCCTTGCTGGTAATGGATACACCCGTTGCTGCAGCTATCGGGGCTGCCGAAGACCCAGAGGTTAATCAGCATTCGCACAAAATTATCGTCAATGTGGGCAATTTTCATACTTTGGCATTTCATCTTCGGGGAGAAACTATTATGGGTTTCTTCGAGCACCATACCCGGCTCCTTAACAGTTCAAAAATAGATAATTTGATTAATAAACTGGTTAGAGGCGAATTAACCAACGAAGAGGTCTTCAACGATAGCGGTCACGGTTGTCTCATTCTGGAAAGCAGCAGCGCAATGCCTTTTGTGACAGTAACCGGCCCACAACGTCACTTGATGGCGGATTCAACGTTAAATCCCCATCCGGCAGCACCTTATGGAGATATGATGCTCACCGGCTGTTTCGGGCTGGTGCGAGCCTTTGCTCAACGTGTTCCGGCCTGGCAGGCAGATATCGAAAAGGCGCTATCGTAAGTGCGGGTTTGAAACCTGCCGCTACTTCTCCCGTTTTCGAACCCACAATGCTATAATCCCATCAAATGGATATCGATACTCTCCAAAGTAAATTCTTCGGCTCCATGATAGGCACCGCTGTCGGCGATGCTCTGGGCGCTGGCTTCGAAGGTCTGCAGGGATTTACCGAAGAACATGTCCACACCGTTGCTGACCGAAGAAGGGTTTTGAGATACACCGATGACACACACATGATGATCGGCGTTGCCGAATCGCTCATCGCAAAGATCGGTTTTAACGGTGAACACATGGCAGACAGGTTTGTCAAAAACTATAACTGGGAACCGTTCAGGGGATATGGGCCCGGTCCGCCACGCATTTTTGCCTCTATTCAAGCAGGAGAAGCCTGGGACAAGGCTTCAGAAAATCTCTATCCCGGTGGTTCTTATGGTAACGGCGCCGCTATGCGAATCGCTCCGGTCGGGCTTTTCTACTACGACGATCCTCAGAAATTGAGGGAAGTCGCTTATCAATCGGGGCATATCACTCATGCTCACGTATTGGGCAAGGAAGGAGCTGCCCTGCAAGCCTATACTGTTGGGTTGGCAACCACCATGAATCCCGATTCTCCTTTTGAGAGAGAGGCATTTCTGACGCATCTCAGCGACTTTGCAGAACAAGATATCTACAGAGAAAAGCTCCAGAGGATGGAAAGCCTGTGGAACGAGCCTGATAGAACAAAGATAGCTACAAATCTGGGCAACGGTATTGAGGCCTTTAATTCGGTACCGGCAGCTATTTTCAGCTTTCTGTCCCATCCCACATCATTTGAAAAAGCAGTTGTGTATGCCATAAGATTAGGGGGAGATACCGATACCATTGGGGCTATGACCGGGGCAATCTCCGGGGCATATCTTGGCCTTGAGGCTATCCCTGACAAATGGAGCGTGAAGCTCGAAAACAGGCTCTACATTGAACCGTTGGCCAAGGAGTTGTGGCAGCTTAAAACTCAATGAAGTTCGATTATTACAGGTATCACAGATGCTCTGTTCGCCTAAAGGAATACGACTATTCCCAACCCGGCGCATACTTCGTCACGGTTTGCACTAGAAACAGAGAGAGCCTTTTCGGAGAAATTAGCAACGGATCAATGAAACTGAATAATTTTGGCAAGATCGCTCAAGAATGCTCGGAGGATTTACCAAATCATAGCCTATCCGTAAGAATAGATACTTTTGTCGTGATGCCAAACCATGTGCATGCCATTGTATTTCTCGCCAATGATGGTGGAGGCACGGCATGCCGTGCCCCTACGTTAGAACAATTTGGCAAACCAATTCCAGGATCATTAGCAACAATTATGCGCTCGTTGAAAGCGGCAGTTTCCCGCCAGATCAATCAACTGCTGCACACTCCCGGCCTACCCATCTGGCAACGTAACTATTACGAACATGTCATCAGGAAAGAAGAATCGTTGGATGACATCCGGCAATACATCATTGAAAATCCGCTACGCTGGACTGAGGACGAAGAAAACCCAACCAATATCTCACTTCAAAGATAAACCATGCCAGTAAAACGACATTTTATCGGATGGGATGCGCCACTAACAACCAAGGTCCGCGAGTTTCTGTTACCAGAAAAATCCTCCGGGCCAGTCAATTTGGGCAAGGATTTGATAATTGTACCAACTCGGCAAGCAAGTCGACGGCTCCGGGAGACCTTGGCCCAACATTGTTCGGAAGAGAAAGCGGCACTTCTCTCACCACAGGTTGAAACCCCCGTTTACTTCTTTCGTCCCGATAGCGAGACAATAAATGTAGCCACTCCGACTGAGGTCGTGGCGATTTGGGCTAACCTACTGAGACAAGCCGACCTCAATCAATTCAAAGGTCTCTTTCCCGCACGAGCACCGGAACAAGATTTCGCTTGGGCGATGTACACCGGTGATGAGATAGAAGGTCTGCGAGATACACTGGCAGATGGTGGATACAGGATCGCAGACGTATTCAGGGATTTCAGTGACATTCTGGAAGAATTCGACCGCTGGCAAGACCTTTCCCAACTGGAAACGGCATATCTTAAACAGCTCGAAGAATTTGGGCTGCAGGACCCCTGCGAACTGATGATCAAACGGGCTGCAAACCCCAAACTGCCCAAAGGCAATAAACGAATAGTCATCGCCGCTGTGCCTGATCCCACTCCGCTCATGGTCAGGGCGCTTGAAAACCTTGCTGAGTACAAACTTATAATCATTCTCATACACGCCCCGGAATCGATGAGTGACCACTTCGATAAGTGGGGCCGACCGATCACTGAGAAATGGCAACAATCCCGGATTGATATCCCCAACCCAAATATGAATGTAATCCTTGCCGGTTCACCGGCATCCCAGAGCCGCAATGCAGTGGGAGTGATAGCTGCAGAACAGGATCGATTCGGCCCTGCCGATATCGCTATCGGTGTGCCGGATGGCAGTGTCACTCCATTCCTGGAAGCGGATCTGGATGATAAAGGATTGACTCCTTTCGATCCCTCAGGGAAAGCTATCAAAGAGCACCCAATATATCTGCTTCTTGATACTTATCGAACATTGCTTAACGAGGGCTCATATGCAGCTCTCGGAGCGTTTTTGAGAAATGCTGATATCCTTGATTTCCTGCAGAATGAATTCTCCATGCTACCACTTCAATTACTGGAGGAATTTGACGAATTCCAAAACCGTCATTTGCCTATGGGCTGGGAAGACATTGGAGATCGATTGGCCCAGTCACAGGAAAGGGATCAGTTCGGACACATCGAGAAAGCCACCGGCTTTGTGAAAGAACAAATAGACAACTTTCAAAACAAAGACCTTGACAGCACAGTACGCTTGCTACTGCAAACCGTATATCAGTTCAGAATGGTCAATCCTCAAAACCCTGATGACAAGGAATTTATTGCCGTGGCACAAGCAATCGATAACTCACTGCAGGAACTCGCCAGCGAATCAATCAACAATCTTGAAATCGAGAAAGCACACGCTTTCGATCTTCTTCTGCGGAGGCTCGCTGGGCAGAGGTGCTACGTAGAGTACGAGGAAACTGAGATAGATCTGGAGGGCTGGCTCGAACTATCCTGGAACAATGCTCCCATACTCATCGTAACCTGCATGAATGATGGGCAAGTCCCGGAAAGTCATTTAGATGATATCTTCTTACCCGATTCACTCCGCACTCTGTTAAACCTGCGGCATGATAGCGATCGTCTGGCCACCGATGCCTTTTTGATGCGCACGCTCATTGAGTCCCGCAACACAACCGGCCGAGCCTGTTTTATTGCCGGGAAAACGAGCTCAACTGGAGACCCTCTGAAGCCATCACGACTGCTTTTCCACTGCAGCGACGAGGAACTACCCGAGCGGGCAAAACGGCTTTTCGGTGATCCCCAGGAAAAACTTGATAACCACCCCGCAACGATTGGCTTTCCGCTTCAGGTGACGCCACCAGCCGATATCATGCCTGAATATCTGGAGATAAGAAAACTTCCGGTCACTGCATTCAAAGACTACCTTGCATGCCCGTTTCGATTTTATTTGAAGCACGTACTGGGAATGGAAGGTCTCGATGACCAAAAAACCGAGATGGATTCTTTGGATTTTGGGGCGCTGATCCACGAAGTGCTGCAAGAAATGGCAGAAAATTCTGAGATTAGCAAAAGTGAAAATGAACAAGAAATAAGTCAATTCCTCCACGCTCAGGCAAAAAGATGGGTAAAGGAACGATTCGGGGAAACACCTCCGCTTCCGGTGCAGATTCAACTCGATTCAGCCAAACAAAGGCTATCCGCAGCAGCTCGTGTGCAAACGCAGCTAGTTCGCGAAGGATGGCAAATCAAACGATATGAGATGAAAGTCAGCACCCAGCTTAATGGAATGGACATCAGTGGCAGGATCGACCGCATTGACCAGCATCGCGAGACTGGCCGACTTCGGATTCTCGATTACAAGACTTCCGATAGAGCTACAATGCCTCAAGCTGCACACATGGGTTCTGCCTCTCCCGATGCACCAGACTACGTGAAGTTTTTCATCAATGGCAAAGAGAAAAGCTGGATCGATCTCCAATTGCCACTCTACCGGATATTATTGCCGGAAGAGGAATTCGGAAGTCAAATCGAGTTAGGTTACTTCAATTTACCCAAAGCTATTGGTGATACCGGCATAACTATCTGGGAAGAAATGGGTATCGATCATTTGGACTCTGCCAGACACTGTGCAGAGAACGTAATTGAGGGTATCCGAAATCTTCGATTCTGGCCGCCAGCAGCAAGAGTCAAATACGATGATTTCGAGAACCTGTTCCCTGCCGAGATCTCCGATTGTATTGACGAACAACCTTTTGAAGCATTTATGAAAAGGCCCAAGTAAGGGCACAGCATACTGTGCCCCTGCATATAAACGAACAAATGAAAACAAATAATATCAGCCATCAGGCAATAACGGCCTCTGCCGGATCGGGCAAGACATTCCAGCTTGCCCACCGCTATATTCGGCTTATGGCCAACGGGGTAAAACCGGACCGAATCATTGCCCTGACGTTTTCCCGAAAAGCAGCAGGGGAGATTTTCGATTCCATTGTCAAATACTTGCGTGAGGCTGCGAGTTCTCCGGAGCAAGCCCGTAAAACCGCAGATATGATCGGGAAACCTCAATTCAGCCAAGGCGATTTTCTTCACCTGCTACGAGCACTTCTCGATAGCCTGCACCGCCTGCACGTTGGTACGCTGGATAGTTTCACCATCGGCATAATCCGAGCTTTTCCGATGGAATTGGGGATATCGACAGGTTTTCAGGTAATGGATAGCGATGGCGCTCAAGCCAAGACGGCTCGTCAGGAAGTATTGGAACGTATCTTTAACAACCGCTTCGTAAACCGTGGCTCCCAACGTGAATTTCTGGAAGCCTTCAAACAGGCAACCTATGGGCAGGAAGAGAAGAGCCTCGATCGCAGCTTGGACACATTCATCAGCGAGTATCGGAGCTACTACCAAATCCTGCCTACACAGGATGTCTGGGGCACACAGGAATACATCTGGCCAATTGGATCAATGTGGCTGGGAGATGTCGGCGATATAGTGGCTATAGCGGATAGACTGGAGACCCTGCTGCAACAGGATCAACTGCCTGAGAATATGATGACCCGCTGGAGTACATTTTTGGATGCGATCCGAACCTTTGGAGCCAACTCACCTTGGACACGCGATATCGAATATCTCGCCCAAAAACTTTTTGAGAACGCAGATTCTCTCCACCAGGGCAACGCTACTATAAGAATAGACAGGGCAAAATGTGTGCTCTCTGCGGAAGCAAGTAATCTGGCCCTGGCACTCCTGATTCATGTTATGAAAACCGAACTCAGCGGCGCCCTTCAGAAAACCCGGGGCATTTATCGAGTCCTCGATCAGTATGAAAAATTTTACGAAGAAATGATACGCCGTCGAGGGAAGCTCACTTTTTCCGATGCCCAATACCTGCTAACACCGGCCAATAGCGATAGCGGTGGAGCCTTGATCAGCCGACTGCCCGATGTAGATTCTCGGCTTTATATCGATTACCGGCTTGATTGCAAACTGGATCACTGGCTGCTGGACGAATTTCAGGACACCAGCGATCTGCAATGGGAAGTGCTTCGCAATCTTGCCGATGAGATACTACAGGATAGTAGCGGACAGCGCAGTTTTTTTTACGTCGGCGATGTAAAGCAAGCCATTTATGGCTGGCGAGGCGGCAATGCTCGACTCTTCGGAAAGATACTGGAACGGTATGGGGATCAGATCGAACAGTACCCGATGAATACTTCATTCCGATCATGCCAGCCAATCATCGATACAGTCAATGGCGCTTTCACAAATCTTCCCTCCGAGCTGCCGTCAGGCACGATCGCTGAATGGGCGCAAACGTGGCAAGAGCACCGATGTCAGGAAGGTTTTGTGCCTCAACATGGGTATGCTGCAATCTTGGAGCCCCCCTGTCACAATGGCGAAATCAAGCCATCAGATGAGGACCGATACCGGGTAGTGGGCCATCTGCTCAAAGAAATCGATCCTCTCAACCACGGCCTCTCCACAGCCATTCTGGTAAGAAGCAACGAGAATGGGAAGAGAGTCGTCAATCTATTGCGCCAGGAATGTCCCGGTATGAAGATCGTCCATGAAGGGAGAGCCTCGATCAAAGACAATCCGGTTGTATCGCTGCTCCTCTCATTGGTGAAGTTCGCAGCCCATCCGGGAGATATGTTTGCCTGGCGGCATTTGGAGATGAGTCCTCTTTGGGAGTATTTCGTAAAGAAAGGCTTGGATCGTAATACGTTATCAGCGGAACTGTTACGAGAAATACAACAAGGCGGATTTAAAGCTCTCATCCGCACCTGGGGGAGTAGATTGGATGCGGCTCACCGGCTCGATGATTTTGGGCGAATGAGACTCGAAAATCTGATCAACGCTGCGGCAGAATTCGATGTCAGCGGAAATTACGATTGTAACTCCTTCCTGCATTTTATAGGCAATTACCAGATTCACGAGCTCGCCACCGACGATGCGGTTCGAGTGATGACGATTCACCAGTCCAAGGGATTAGGATTCGATATTGTTATACTACCGGATTTGCAGGGCAGGAGCATGACTAACTCCGGTGATCTTGGCTTAATAACTGCGCGAGATCCAATCACTAATCATCCCATCTGGGCCCTCAAAATGCCGCGCAGACTCATTGCTCAAAACGATCCGACCTTAGCCCTGCAAATAACCACAAACGACGAAGCCGCTTGTTTTGACGCACTCTGCGTGCTGTACGTGGCGTTAACCCGTGCCAAACAAGCATTATATATGGTCACCAGTTACCCAGGTAAAACCTCCCAGACTCTTTCTTCAGCCAATTTTCTCAAGATGCAACTATGCGGGGAATCCAAGCCTAAAGAGGGTCCCCCAGTTACAATCGATGGTGAAGAATTCACCTGTCTATTTGAAATCGGTGAACGCGATTGGTACACTAAGACTCTCCCCAAAGAGCAAGTTAACGAACTTGTGGAACCACCGGGCATATCAGAGGACTTCCGTAAGCAGCCTTCGCACCGGACACGATTTGTTCGAGTATCCCCTTCAGAACAAGCGGAACACGAGCAAAATGCTGCCTCGCTGTTTGAACATGCCTTCTACGAGAACCGAGACTTTGGTACCGCCATTCATGATCTTTTCGAACAGGTTAAGTGGTCTGCCGAGGTAGATGCTGATAACTTGATTGAAGAATGGAACCGGAAATCATCGGCAGAGGAAGAATTCAAACAAAAAGTCAGTGAGCAGTTCCGACAGGCATTGGCATCCCCGGAAGTGATACAATCTTTGGCCCGACCCGAGGGCAACGTTGAATTGTGGCGCGAAAGGCACTTTGAGATTATTCTGGACGAAAAATGGGTAACGGGCACTTTCGACCGCGTTGTAATCTTGCAGGACACCGGTGGCAATCCGCTGAAGGCCACGATCACGGATTTCAAGAGCGATGAGATAGGGGACGAAACAGATTTACAACATGTAGCTCAACGATACCATCGCCAACTTTTACTTTACAAGAAAGCGCTATCGCATATGCTGCGGCTGGACCCTTCGCGAATCGAATTGAAACTTCTCTTCACGCATCCATGCAAAGCCTACCAGTTTCACTAAGCTTCGAAACTCAATTCAGTCTATCTTGACAGGCATTGCAGAAGTTTCTAATATGTTCTTATTCAGGTTGGGGGTATATATCTATGGCTAGTCTACGAGCATTCTTTACCAACATGTCATCCCCGACGCCTCTGCGCAGGAAACTTCGCCTTGCATTCCGTAACAATCTCATCAAATTCAAGCGGCGGCAAAATTGCTGTGGTCACCATGGCGAACCCGGTTGCTGAGAGATACCCAAACAAACTCCTGGTCAAGGAGGATAGATTGGTAAAGACAAGGCCCTATATTGCGTATCCCAAACATATACTGAACTCTTGCCAATCTGCTACTTCCCGTATTATATTGGTTTAGGAAAAGAAGGAGGCTCAATGAAAAAGGACCTCATGGATATACTCGCCTGCCCAATGTGCAAAAGCGAACTCGAATTGACCATTAAAGAAGAGAATGAAAAAGAAGTTGTAACCGGCTCACTCTATTGTGCCAAGTGCTCGGAAACATATCCTATCAACGATGCTATCCCCAATCTGCTTCCCCCGGACCTTCGCAATCAATCCTGAAATCTCATAGTTACTAGTTGCAAAGAAATCACAGAGGATACTGCGAGAAAACCAGAGCTTGTTATCAGGGTGTGTAGGTCGCGCAGGACTCCGGCGATTCCCACACTTCTACGCTGGCAATTGAAACCGGTTTACCTTCGAACCGAGGTTGAAGTTCTCGATATATCGTAGTGGCCATGTTCTCCGAAGTAGGGTTGATTTCATCGAATGGCGGGATGTCATTCATACACACATGATCGAACCGCTCCAATATCTCCTGCAAGCACTTTTTTAATTCCGAAAAATCGAAAGCCAAACCAATCTCATCAAGCTCCTGGGTTTCCAGCGCTACCACTACTTCAAACCGGTGTCCATGAAGGTTCTCGCATTTACCTTTGTAGTTGCGCAGATAATGAGCAGCATCAAAATGTTTTCGAACCGATACTCGATACATTTCCCCACTTCCTTACTTGCTCCGAATCAGTTAATTCAGAAAGCAATTCTTTGATGGTTTTGGCGTTCAGCGGATGGGCAAGCCACGGTGCAATTTCTGCCAATGCAACCAGCACAAATCCCCGTTCCCCAATACGGGGGTGCGGTATAATCAGATTCTCGGACTCAATTTTCTGATCATCATAAAAAAGCAGATCGATATCAATCTGGCGAGGAGCGTTAGGAAAGCTCGGGACTCGACCCATTTGAGCCTCAATTCCCTTGACAAAAGCGAGCAGTTCATCAGGATCGAGATCGGTTTCTCCCCGGCAAACCAGGTTTAGAAACCATGGCTGGTTTGAGTAGCCCACCGGTTCAGTTTCATAGATCGAAGATACCTGATTTAATGCCACATGTTGAGTTAGAAGCTCAAGCGCTTTCATCAGGGTTGCTTCCCGATCCCCCAGATTGGAGCCGAGACCAAGATAGATCGTACCCATTTAAATTCAATTGTATCATTGCCTTCAAAAAGCGCCAAGACTTGATTGCCCCGAGAACCTCAGCTAGAATAAGCCTGAGGCAATAGAATGTTTGAGTCATTATCAGATAAGCTCGCAGCAGTTTTCAATAGGCTCAGTAGCAAGGGGAAGCTGACCGAACAGGACGTCGACGAAGCGTTACGAGAAGTCAGAGTAGCACTGCTGGAAGCCGATGTAAATTTCAAGGTTGCCAAGAGCTTCATCGCCAAAGTACGCGAACGTGCGGTGGGTAATGAGGTCCTGGAGAGTCTCACGCCGGGACAGCAAGTTATAAAAATTGTAAACGAAGAGCTGATTGCGATCCTTGGTGGCGGGCAGCAAAAACTGGCCAAGGCCGATTCTCCCCCCACGGTTATCTTGCTGGTCGGACTACAGGGCGCAGGTAAAACCACAACCTCCTCCAAATTGGCATTACACTTCAGACGAGGCGGTCAAAAGCCGTTACTGGTAGCGGCTGACCCCTATCGTCCTGCCGCAGTAGCCCAGCTGGTTACTCTGGGCAAACAGCTCGATATTCCTGTCTACTCCGATGAGAAAACCAAGAAGGTCGATGACATCTGCAAGCAAGCTTTGAAGCGTGCCAAAGAAATCGATGCAACCACCGTGATTTTGGATACCGCCGGCCGACTTCACATCGACGAAGAGTTGATGGACGAGTTGGAACGGGTCAAAAAGACGACCAACCCCACCGAAGTGTTGCTCATCGCAGACGCCATGACCGGACAGGAAGCGGTTAAAATAGCTGACGAATTCAATGCAAAAGTAGGCCTCACCGGAGTCATTCTCACCAAGATGGATGGTGATGCTCGTGGTGGAGCGGCGCTTTCTCTTACATCGGTGACCGGTGTGCCCATAAAATTTGTGGGCATTGGCGAAAAGGCTGATGCCTTGGAACCGTTCCACCCCGATCGTATGGCTTCCCGCATTCTCGGCATGGGCGATATGCTGACTCTCATCGAAAAAGCTCAGGTTCACTTCGATGAAAAGAAAGCTCTGGAACTGGAAAAGAAAGTACGCAAGGCCACCTTTGATCTTGAAGATTTTCTAGATCAACTTCAGCAGCTAAAAAAAATGGGCTCCATAGGCCAGATTATGGATATGATTCCCGGCATGTCTAAGGTCATGAAAAAGCTACCTGCAAATGCTTCTGTTGATGACAACCAACTCAAAAAGATCGAGGCCATCGTTCTCTCCATGACTCCCAAGGAACGTAACAGGCCAGAGACTATTGACGGCAGCCGCAGGCGCCGCATTGCCAAAGGCAGTGGCACCACTCCGCAAGATGTGAATCAACTCCTCAATCAATTCCGCCAAATGCAAAAAATGATGAAGCAAATGAGTTCTGGCAAGATGCGCGGTCTGAATATCCCCGGATTGTGATCTCGGCAGAACTAATCCCTTTGTATTAGTCCCCACTGATTTCTATCTTCGTCCAAGTATGCCAAGCGCTATACAGCCATAATTTTGACTCTCGTCTTTGGCAATTCAAACACAACTTTTCCAAAATAATCATCGGGGTTTGATTAGGTTACGGTACTGACGTGTGATAAAATATTTGTAATGGTCTTATAGCAATGGCACAAATCGATACACTCGTCTAACAAACCGTATACAGCTACGGGCTTCTTTGTCACCGCGTTATATTACTTAAAAAGTAGTCCTCAATAGACTGTCATTCGTCAAATTTGAAGGGAATCATGACCAGCAAACTGACCTTGAAACTAACCAGGGCTAGAGAGATACTTCAAACTGAAGGATCAATCCAGCTACAAAGCGAGGATTCAAGTTGCTTGTACGTGCGATTTTTTGGCATGACGTCTACATATTGCATGTTCAAAACCTTGAGGATAGCGTTAAACTCAATGAAGTTGATTTTAAGCCCAACATTGATAATCTTACCCTAGCGGTTATTTCCACAAACAAAGAGGCGGATGAATTAGAGAATTATGGTTATGAATTCCGTCTATGTCCTACCACGTGGAACGTGAATCTAGAGGTGTACAAGAAAAGACTGGATCAAGGGACAATAGCGTTCTGCACATTCGTTGGGCAAGAACTTGCTGCCATACTATGGGTTATTCCGAACCAACAAACCCATGACAGGATCGGTACCTTCCCTCAAAAAGTGAACTACTCAAACAACGAAGTATCCGGCAGGGGTGCATGGAGTAATCCAAAGTACAGGGAGATGGGACTTCTAAAATACAATGCTTTTTTCAATAGAGATCCATTTCTGTTGAGGAAAGGAATAACAGTAGTTCGATACGGTGGACCAACGTGGAATATCGTTGGGCATAGTCTAGTAACCAATGGCCTTGGAGCCATACCATATGCAAAAGCCCACCACACTAAAATATTTTGGTGGAAATTTTGGAAAGAAATACCAATCAATGACAAATGAACCAGAGCAAAATCGCAAATAGGTTGCTTTCATTGAACCCAAAGGTCAGCATATATCTACAAGGAGAGGCAATCCAGACTTCTGTAACTCGTATTCTCCGCTTTAGGAGAAATTATACTTGTTTAATCACCACCAAGATTAATATCTTTTAATTACCCAATTCCAATGATATTTTTTAAAAAACTCAATATACAGACCAAGCCATAGTATCTTGGCACCTAGTTTCTTCTTGAATTTTATTGCTGGTGGATTAGAACGTTCACTGACGCTATAGAACGTATCCCGGCCCATTTCCGTCAATACCTCATATACTTTATACCTAACAAAAGGAGCTATGTTCTTGCCACGAAAAGATGGCATAGTTACTGCATCAAACAAATAGGCCTCATGGTCATTCAATCGCAAATTGTTGACCAAGATAGAACTCTCTTTTAAATCAATCCAAGTAAAGGCTGCAATCTGATCATGGTATTTGGCACCAAAGCATTTCTTCCCTGCAGTTAATTTGTCCAGTAACTCTCCTTCGTGACGGCCCGCTAACTGCTCAGCGATTATCTTCATCTCTTCAGGGCCGAAGAAACTAAAAGAATAGCCTTCCGATGTATCTCGAAGTTCTGGCCGAGTGACACTACCGGCACCTTCTTGGTACCAATAATACGTTCTTATCCAGACCCCTTTTCCCCTCAGAGCCCAGCTTAAATGGTGTAATACTAATCCGAAGCGAATTGCGTGCCATATGTTTCGCAACTTAGACATCAGTGACCCCCTAAAAACTCAACGTGAGCGCACTTATGCAGATCATGATTGTAGCCCCAGTACCTGTCTAACTTCTTTATGTGAATACGGGATGCATTCCAAAGCCTTAGCAACTTGAACGATCCTCTCTATGAGTTCCCGGTTTGTAGCGAGTCGCTTCCTTTCAGCATCGAAATAGATATTATCTTCTAATCCAACACGGACCCCTCCACCGGCAATTAAACCTAATGAATTCATCTTTAACTGATCGTTTCCAATCCCTCCAGCAGACCATATCGAATTGTTTGGAAGCTCTTTTATCATCAGACCGAGACTCAGCAGATTAGCCTGAGCACATGCAATATTTCCTAGTATCAAGGAGAAATAGTATGGGGGTTTAATAAGCTCTTTTCGGATAAGATAAGATGCATAATTTATCATGCCCAAATCAAAGACCTCAAGTTCGGGGCGTATTCCATTGTCCAGCATTTTCTGTGCCAGGGCTTTGATCATATCCGGACTATTGATACTGGCCTGTTTGTTGAAATTGAGTGAACTCAATGTCAAGCTGCCAAAATCTGGTTTCAATTCTCCCGTTAAGTCGAGACATTCTGAACGTTTCTCAAACTCAGAGACCATTCTTCCGCTTGTTGATACACAAATAACAAGGTCTCTGTTCTTCTTCCTGATTCCGCTGATGATCTCAGCATATAATTCTTTTTGAAATGCTGGTTCACTGGTAGTTTGGTCACGAACATGAAGATGAACCATATTAGCCCCAATCTCTGCGGCTTCGAGGACTTCTTCGATAATTTCTTGGGGCTGGGTCGGAATATGCGGGGGTCATGTCTTTTGTTGGAATCATCCCTGTAGGGATGAAGTTTATAATGAATTTCCGGTTCATTCACATACCTCCTGATAAATTGTCACCTAATACCTCAGAATAGGGCAACACGAATCCTAATTAAATTGGGGATTATATACTTGATACAGGGTAGAGTTTTGTGGTATTATAACTAATCATCAGAAGATTTAGCTTTGTGGCTGTCTTTCTTATGTGCTACCTTTTGTGCTTCTTCGACAACCTTCTTGGGGAATAGTCTCTTAGCTATTTCTTCGGTATTCAGTTTATCGGCTTTCTTTCTCTTAGGCATAGGAGGTCTCCAATGGCAAAGAATAGCGGAACCGCAGAGATAAACCTTGTAAAGCTCGTTGATAAGTTCCACAGTGAGGATAAGTGCAGGGAGTATCTTGAAGAACTACGCTGGCCAAATGGTGTTGCTTGTCCTCGTTGTGGTGATATGGGCGTTTCAAGGATTCAGAAGCGCAACCAGTATGAATGTAATTCATGTCGTTATCAGTTCTCCGTTACTTCTGGCACTATCTTCCATGACACTCATCTTCCGCTGTGGAAGTGGTTTCTCGTTACTTACACCATGATCGAGTCCAAGAAAGGTGTCTCCGCTAACCAGATTATGAGGGAAGTTGGGGTATCTTACAAGACTGCATGGTATCTTTGTCATAGAGTCAGGGAGTCTGTTAGGGATGCTTACCCATTTCCCCTTAGAAACATTGTGGAGGTCGATGAAACATGGGTTGGTGGTAAGAGGCGCGGTGTTGGACATGGCTATAAGGGTAATAAGACCGTTGTCTTAGGTGCTGTCGAGCGGGGTGAAAAGGTTGTCTTAAAGATCGTCCACGCAAGGGACAGGGAAACCCTCCACAACTTCATAAAAACCCACACCGCACCTGATACTGAAGCCATCTATACTGATGATTGGCCTGCCTACAAGGGGATTGCTGACTATGATACTAGACATGAGACCGTCAACCATAGTGCAGAGGAATGGGTAAATGGAGACGTTCACACAAACACCATAGAGAATGTTTGGAGTCTTCTAAAGCGTTCTATCGTTGGCTCATTTCACAAGGTTAGCAAGAAGCACCTTGACGCTTATCTTGATGAATTAGAGTGGCGATTTAACAATCGGGATAATCCATACCTATTCAGGGATACGGTTTTGAGACTCATTCAGTCTTCCAATCTGGAATATCGGGCACTAGTTTCGGATTGTGGTTGAAATCATGTAGGGTACGAACTACCCGTCGAGTCTCACCGACTAACTTTATATCCAATATTAACTTTGACCTCTTGGGGAAAGGGTGTATTGCAGGGATACTCTCAATTTGGTTAACTGACCACTCGCCTTTCGATTCCGGCTGTATATCAATACTCTTCAATGGCCAATGATTTGGGTAATCCTGTATTTCCAAATATCTTACAAACAACCGCCCACAGTCCCCAAAGCACCACCTCTTCCTTAACACTATACTAGCTGAATCTATATATATCTTGTGGTGGGTGTGATTAATAACATTCAAACCAAATATAGCTGAAAATTGGTCTCCGGGTGTAAGGGCATACTTAGGGTTCTCCACGTATTTACCGTTTTCCAAGACTCCTTCGAGATACTTGTTTGGAATTATCTCGATCTCCAAATCATCTTGTTTTTTTCTAGAAAAAAACCAATAAACCAACCATATAAAAGCTATAAACCAGATAATCCCAGAATACAACCAGTCCTGAATAGGCATTACCTCTGCCCCGAAACCAACCAGTGTAAGTATTCCAATGCCAGCCCAATTCCGCAGTATTGACATGCACCCATAATACTACTCCCCCTTAACGTTGACAATACGCTGTATTAGTAGTAGATTGTTTGTGCCTAGCAAACCACTATGTGTGCAGCACGGTAGCCCACCTAACGGGGCTGCCTTCCACCAACCTGAAGGACTGGAAGCCTAGAAGACGGGAGGCAACTAGCCCCAAAGGGAGGTGATATAGTTGGCTAAGACCCAGGATGGTAATAAGATTGTTGTCGTCAAGTCGTACATACGGCAAGTCGGTGACAAGCAGGTACCTGTCAGAGGACACCGCCGGTCAACACCTAATTAGGTAGAGATTGTCTGGGCTACCGTGCTGTACTTACCCTGTATCAAGTATACAAGCCCCATTAAATTATACTTGATAAAACACCATTCACCAACTCAAACAGAGGATGATCCATGATTATTACAGCGTTTTGCCAAATGCAAAAGATGATGAAGCAAATGATTTCCGGGAAGATGCGTGGACCGAATATCCCGGGGTTTAGACTTGTATTAGGGCCATGACTCCGCCCATATGATACGTACTAGGTAACTAGCCTTTTATTAACAGGATTTTGGCACTTAGGAAATGAAACTCCCCATATATACTGTGGGGAGTTTTTTGTGATTACCCTAGCTGTGCTATAATAGGCGCAATCATGAACATTATAGCGCTTGTAGGCATGAGCGGATCGGGGAAATCCGAAGTGGCACAAGTTTTCGAAGACAGCGGATTTGCACGTATTAGATTCGGTGATATTACGGACAAGGAAGTATTGAAACGCAAGCTGGAATTGAACGAAGCGAACGAGCGCCGTGTCCGGGAGAAACTAAGAGAAGAACATGGCATGGCAGCCTATGCCATCCTGAATATTCCTGAAATAAACACTGCCCTTCAACAATCGAATGTTATAGTGGACGGACTGTATTCCTGGGAGGAATACAAACTCCTCAAGGACAATTATGGTGATGAACTGATCATTGTAGCAGTTTATTCATCACCTCGTACTCGGCAAAACCGCCTTTCTTCCCGACCAGTTCGGCCTCTCAGCAAAGAGGAATCACTCAGTAGAGATTTCGCGGAGATCGAAAACCTCAATAAAGGCGGTCCGATCGCCATGGCTGATTACACGCTTCAGAATGAATCCTCAATGGAAGAACTGAAAGAGGCGACGAAACGACTTGTTGGCACACTCGTAAAATGACAGAAACACAGCGTCCCAGCATAGATGAATATTTCCTTAAAATCGCCTCGGTGGTAGGTGAGCGGTCCACGTGCCTCCGGCACCATGTGGGAGCAGTAGCGGTACGAGACAAACATATTCTATCCACCGGTTATAACGGCGCTGCCGCAGGAATCAGGGATTGCCTCGAATTAGGATGCTTAAGAAACGAAAACAATATACCTTCAGGAACTCGCCACGAAATATGTCGGGCCATTCATGCCGAGCAAAATGTTATCATCCAGGCCTCGCTACATGGCATCAGTTTAGAGGGTGCTACTATTTACTGTACCCATACCCCGTGTATCCTTTGTGCTAAAATGCTGACCAATGCCAGGATCAAACGATTCGTCAGCTTTGGCAAGTATGCCGATAACTCCTTTTTGGAGCTTTTCGCTGAAGCGAAAATAACCGTGGATATGATGGATAAACCTTCAGACGAGGTCACTCATCTGGAATGATATTAAGGATCACCGAACGATCGCCAATACTCCAAACCGTTCGAGTTCATACGAGGAACCAAATTGGCCGAAGCCCCCCAAAACAACGACAAAAGCAAATATCTGCGTGAAGAATACGTCGCGCGTATCAACCGAGTGATCGACTACATCGAGTTGAATATTGAAAAAGATCTCACCCTTGAGACCCTGGCGGATGTTGCTTGTTTTTCCCGATTTCATTTCCACAGAATATTCGGAGCGATTGTCGGAGAGACGTTGAATCAGTTTATCCAGCGAATCCGAGTGGAAAAGGCAGCATCCAAACTAATGCACAATCCCAAAAAGTCCATCACTCAAATTGCCCTCGAATGCGGGTTCTCAAGCTCGGCAACGTTTGCACGGGCATTCAAAGATGCTTTTGGAATTAGCGCCAGTGAGTGGCGTTCGGGTGGATATCTGCAAGATCGCAAGATACGCAAAACGGAAAGCAAACTAGATCAAGCGCCCCGCAAGATCGAAAAAGAATTCGACATTTCCTCCAAGTATATTCAGAGTGAAACCATCACTAAAATATGGAGGATAGGAATGAAAAACAAATCTCAAATCCAGGCAAATGTTGAAGTTAAAGACATGCCGGAATTATCAGTGGCATATGTCCGGCATATTGGGCCGTATAAGGGTGACGCCGAACTATTCGGGAGACTTTTTGAGAAATTGATGACGTGGGCAGGCCCCAGAGGTCTTCTTAATTCTCCGGATGTACAGGTTCTCTCTGTTTATTACGATGATCCGGATATTACGGACGACGATAAACTCAGGGTAGATGCCTGTGTCACAGTTCCTGAAGATACGAATGTAGATGGCGATATCGGAAAAATGATCGTGCCCGGCGGGAAGTATGCGGTAGCTCACTTTGAGTTGGCGGTAGATGAATTCGAGGATGCATGGAACGCGATATTTGGGGGCTGGCTACCCGGAAGTGGCTATCAACCTGCTGATGGCCCCAGTTATGAACTTTGCCTAAATAGTCCAGAGGAACACCCGGAGAGCAAACACATAGTTGATATTTGTATTCCGGTTAAGCCCCTGTAAAGTATGTCAGCCTCGGGGAACGTCACTGATATCCGGGTGTGATGTGTACCGGCAATCTAGTACGGTTCCATTGAAAATAGCCTAATCACTCCCAATCGCACGGAGGTTCTCGAAGTGCGATCGGGATGAACACCTCTCGTAACCGGGAACACCTCTCGTAACCGGGCATCGTTACGTACAAATGCAATATGCTATACTGAGAGATACCCAAGGCTCCTCTTCCATTTTATGATGTCAGTACACGAAAACTGATCATACCCAAAGAAATGAGCAGTAAAACTGAAACCGTAATTGCAGTGATCAACCTATTCAAGGCCTACTCAGATATTAAGGCCGTCGATGGAATCAGCATCGATGTTAAGATGGGTGAAGTCTTCGGGATGCTAGGCCCGAACGGTGCGGGGAAAACAACCACCGTAGAGATCATCGAAGGACAACGTGCCCCTGATAGCGGCAGTGTAACCGTACTCGGCATGGATGCCTTAAAAGACGTCCGTGCAGTGAAAGAACATATCGGAGTCCAACCTCAAAGTCCGGCGCTTTTCCCTACTCTGAACGTCCAGGAAATTATCGATTTCTTCCGCAGCTTATACAAAAAAACGATCCCTACACAGGAAGTCATCGAACTGGTTTCACTACAGGAAAGCCGAAACGTTCTTGTCAAGAACCTTTCAGGCGGACAGCAGCAGAGATTATCGGTAGCATTAGCTTTCATCAACGATCCGGATATCATCTTTCTGGATGAGCCGACAACTGGGTTGGACCCTCAGGCACGTCGTACCATGTGGGAAGTAATCGAAACATTTCGTAAAATGGGTAAGACGATTTTTCTCACTACCCACTATATGGAAGAAGCGGAACGGCTGTGCGATCGAGTAGCGATTATGGATCATGGGAACATTATCGCCCTGGGACGTCCACAACAAATGATCGAAGATCATTTCAAGGAAAGCGCCATCCAGTTCAAAATGTCCGACTACCCCGGGCAGAAAGCGATGGCTAGTCTCACCGGCGTTACCAAAGTGGTAAAGGAGGAAGAAGAAGAAATTATTCTTTATACGGATAACGTTCCTTCAACCATATCTTCACTTTTGGATTTAGCTTCTGAAAGATCAGCTGAATTGTCCGATCTCTTCGTCAGGCAAGCTACTCTTGAAGACGTCTTTCTCAAACTTACCGGAAAGAGGATCAGGGATTGAAAGCCCTCAAAAGCGTATTCTTAGCCCACTATAAACAGTTCGTCAGGGATAGAGCTGCCCTGTTTTTCACCTTCATTTTTCCCATTATGTTTATCCTTATTTTTGGATGGGCGTTCAGTGATCCGGGGATTAATACCTTCAATATTGGGCTCGTTGACCAGGGATCACCGAAAAGCTTCAGCTACATAGTCGAAGCATTGGACCATATCATATTGGATGAGGATAGAAACGTATTCGATATCCAGCAAGGCCAGCTTGACGAAAAGCTGCAATTACTCCAAGACGGGGAACTTGATGCGGTAATTGTCATCCCTGAAGAAATGGACAGCGCGTTAGAACAGGTCCAATCGGTCAGCCTCCAGTTATATTATGATCCCAGCCAAATCTCTCATCAACAGACTATGATTCCAATCCTGAACCAGGTGGTAGAAGAGATTGACCGGAGTATTCAAGGGAATGTAAGGATCATTACTTTGGAAGAGCAAAGCGTTCAATCACATGACCTGAGGTATATCGATTATCTGGTACCCGGCATATTGGGGATGTCCTTGATGTTTACCGGCATCTTCGGGGGAATTCCCATTATCCAGCAAAGACAGGCCCACATTATCAAGCGCCTGGGATGTACGCCTCTGCGCCGTTCTATGCTTATCTTTGGCGAGCTGGCTTTCCGCATGATCCTTGTTATCCTGACAGCAGTTCTGATAATTGTGGTAGGCCGACTTGTTTTCGATGTGCAGATGGTAGGCAACTGGGCCAGTCTGTGTGGAATTGTGATTCTCGGCACGCTGGTCTTTTCTTGTTTGGGTTACCTGATAGCTGCATTTGTCAAAACCGAGGAGGGGGCAATACCAATCATCAATGCTATCACTTTCCCGATGATGTTCCTTTCGGGCACTTTTTTTGAAGTTAGTAACATGCCTTCCTTCATCGAACCGGTGGTTAAAATCATGCCCCTGACCTATCTCGGTGATGCCCTGAGACAAATCATGGTGGACGGCAGTCCTTTATATCCGATGACAACGGATATTCTGGTGATGGCCGGTTGGACGCTCGTATGCCTCGTGATCACTATCCGATTCTTCCGGTGGGATTGAGGCAGGAGTTCAAGCGGTGGCGGACAAACTAAAGGACCTCTTCTTTACTCACTCCTCTATCAATGAAATGGGGAATGCCATCCAGCGCTTTTACCCTTCTTTTGATAAAGAAAATTTCACAGCCCTTGTGTTCGGTAGTTCATGGGAGGCGAAAGAATTAAAGGAGAAGATGCGGCATACCACCGTCTGTTTGCATGAAGTGCTGCCCGAATCGTACGAAGAAGCACTGGATATTCTCATGAAGGTGGCTCCATCCGTTAAGGGATTTGATGCTCTGGCATTACCAGAATACGTAATGTTATACGGAATGGATAACTGGGATCTGTCTCTTCCAGCACTAAGACATTTCACCCAATATTCAACGTCCGAACTTGCTATTCGACCGTTCTTGAAAAAGGACCTGGAAAGGATCATGGAGCATATGAGTGAATGGGCAGAAGATGGGGATCCTAACATTCGTCGCTTAGCGAGTGAGGGATGCCGGCCGAGACTGCCGTGGGCGTTGGGTGTGCCTCAACTCAAGAAAGATCCGAGCCCCATCTTGCCGATTTTGGAAAAGCTCAAGAACGACGAATCTGATGATGTCCGCCGGAGCGTTGCCAACAATTTGAACGACATATCGAAGGACCATCCCGAACTAGTCTTGGGAATCTGTGAGGAATGGTACGGCCAAACCAAGTACACAGATAAGATCGTAAAACATGCATGTCGCAGTTTATTAAAAGCGGGAAACGAACGAGCGCTGGCCATATTTGGCATCACAAATTCGAATGATCTCAAGATAGAATACTTCAAGCTGAATAATAGGAGAATCTCAATCGGGGAGAATTTGATGTTCTCCTTCGAATTGATAATAGATGAGAAAAAGGATGCCAAAGTACGTTTGGAATATTGCTTGAGTTTTCGGAAAGCGAATGGCAGCCTATCCAAGAAGGTGTTTAAGATAGCTGAAGGAACGTATCGTCCCGGAAAACACCCGTTTACGCGAAAGTACTCTTTCGTAGACTTGTCAACCCGGAAACACTATGCGGGAGACCATCACATCTCCATCATCCTCAATGGCATTGAAGCAGTCAAGGATTCATTTGAACTGATGCCAATGTAATCTTGTTTCGATCCAATAAAAAAGCCCAGCTTGTTTTCAAGCTGGGCTTTTTCTTTTCATTTTAGCTAACGCCTATTTTCTGCGATAGTGCATGAACTTGAACTCATCCAGTTCGATATAGTTCTGAGGCGGGATGAGCGTAGTCGTCTGGGTGTGTTCGATGATAGCCGGGCCATCGATCCGATTTCCGGCCTCCAGCATATCTTGCTCATATGTCTTGAAGGTCATCCATTCGTCATCAAAGTATGCCTTCCTGTCACCCTTGTAGGCTTCCTTCGGCGCCTCTTTGCCTTGCAGCGGGTAGGACTGCATTATCGGTTTTGGTTTATCTACGGCTGCCTCGACATAGATCTCAGTGATCTGGTACCCGGCTTCAGGGAATCGGGCGCCGGACGGGTAAATATTAGTATAGTTGGTTTCGAAGGCGCCGATGACCTTGTCCATGTCTTCCATCGTTTCCACTCGGCCAACCACAACCGGTACTTCCCAGTTGGAAAGCTGCCCTATATAACGGCAGGAGATGCCATGTCTGAAGCTGACCTGATCCCGGGAGAACCCTTCGACCTCAAGTTCCTGGTAACCGCGTTCTTCCAGTGCGGCCCAGGTCTGGCTCAAGATACCGCCCTGCATGAGTTTAACCTCATCGGGCATATCCGGGGTAAGGAAGAAGGTCACCGCCTGGTCATAGCGATGGAAGTAGTCGGCAGCGGCCACCCCAAATGAAGAGAATACAGCGGACCACGGCACTACAATTACTTCGGCGAAATTGATCGCCCGATCAAGTCCCCACAGATGGAGTGGGCCGGCAGCGCCGTAGACCAGCAACGTGAATTCAGCCGGGTTAAGGCCCTTTGAGAGAAGGATGCCATTCATGTGATCGGCTACTTTAGCATGCAGCAGATCCAGTATCTTCAAGGATACATCGTAGATATCCTGTCCCAGCGGTTCGGACACCTGCTTCATCAGCTCGGATTTGGCGCGCTCTGTATTGATCTGGATGGTGCCGCCAAGGTAATAATCGGGATTGACATATCCCAGAGTCAGATCGATATCGCCAATGGTGACCACATCGGAGGCGTACATGGTGCCCAGATCGGCCTTCACGCTATCCGGACCGATGGTGATGCGGCCACTGGCCGCATCGGCATGGACCACATGGCTGCAACCGGCACCCAGACAGTCGATAGCGATCATTGGCATCCTGACCTTGTGCCCGGCGAACTCCGGTGATTTGTTCACCGGTAACAGGCCACCGGCGATAAGTCCGATATCACAGGTGGTGCAACCGAGGTCCCAGCAAACCATATTAGGCTGCTTTAGAAAATCGGAGAGGAACTTGCCGCCCAGCAAGCCGCCCGTAGGACCCGAAGCCACGGCTTCAGCCAGCTTGGGATAGCGCACGGTGGCGGCTGCCCCGTAGCCAAGCAGGGTCATCAGCTCACGTCCATACCCTTCCTCTTTTGCCGCATCTTCCACGGCCACCAGGGCCTTTCTGGCTGTTTCCTGGATGTAGCACTGGATTAGAAGCGTCTTTAACCGCTCGGTCTCATTGGGGACCGCACACATCTCGTTGGAGGTGACCACCGGGATTTCCTTACCGCTCTTTTCGATAAGTTCAAGGGCGATCTCCTTCATGCGGTTCTCGTGCGAAGGATTGGCAAAGGAAGCGATGCACATACAAGCGATAATCTCCACTCCATTGTCGATCAATTCTTGAACACCCTGGTATACCTCGGACTCCAGCATTGGGATGATCACGGTTCCAGGAAAGGAGTGATGCTGCATGTAATAGCTGCCCACACTGGTTCGCTCGGTCACCTCTTTGATGTTATTCGGCTGAACCAGCCATGGGGTATGCTCGTGAAGCTGCTGGTGCAGGATGTCTTCGTAGGTCTGCCCGATCCAGGTCAAACCCCTCTCGATGATGGGCAAGTGCCCGAAACCTCGGGTGATCAGCAAACCCACATTACTCCCACTTTGAGTAAGCAGGATATTTACCATGGACGTGCCGGTGTAGGTGCAGGAAATGGCCTTTTGATGGATCTGTTCGGTGGACATTCCCCAGCGGCTGGCCGCATCCTTGAGTGAGCCCAGGTAACTGATACGCTCCGCTTCCGGATGGGTAATGAACTTGCCGGTGGAAAAATTCCCCTTCGTATCGACGAGGAAACAATCCGTCATCGAACCGCCGGCATCTTCAGCGACAATATATTTCGTATCTTCTGCCATTTTGCTATCCCTCCTTGGCCCACTCGGCGGGCTTATCTAAAGTCTTGTCCTGGAACCAGTCCGGGCTCTCATCCGGCAACGGCTGATCGAGCCACTCCCGGTAGAAAGCATCCAGGTCAGGCAGCATTTCAAACATTGGCGGATACCCCGCAGGTACTACCTCAACTCCGACAAGGGCATAGCATCCCGGGCAATAGAATTCCCGCATCTCCACCAGCTCCATGTTGTGCCGCGCTTCCGGGATGGTGATGACTTCACCAATCGCTTCATCAGTCTTGCGGACATACACCTGGCACCCCAGTTTCCAGTTGATGCGATAGTCACCGAACTCGTGACCGCAATCGCACTTGGTCACCCTGCCCCCACCCTCTTTGGCGACGATATACAGGTGATCGGAGATCCTGAGGAGTATTTTATCGTCCCACGGCACCTTCTCCTGCAATACTTCCAGGTATTTCCAGAAACGGTCGTTGTCCTTGGGAGAAAGGCGGATGGCCTTCTTGACTTCTTCCCAATGAAGCTCTCCATCGACTAACCGTCTGAGGTTTTCTTTGCTGAATCGATTATCTCTTTCCATAATTCCTCCTACTACAGAGCGTAGTCCTCGGGCAGCTGCCACATGCCATAGAACTGGTTTCGGAACTTTTCGTAATTGCAATTATCGGCAAACATGTTGTAAATATCTTCGTGCCACTTCTTGCCCAAAACAACCTGTCTTTCCTGTTTCCACCACTCCTTGGCATCTACCGATCTCTCTTTGCGCCGGTTGCGCA
>Ga0233430_1000310_pt1 | contig 98962 bp, 91 predicted proteins | sample SI_118_April2016_2_FD_179883 | JGI IMG/M metagenome (GOLD analysis project Ga0233430, IMG submission 179883) | Seawater microbial communities from Saanich Inlet, British Columbia, Canada - SI_118_April2016_150_MG | ecosystem: Environmental > Aquatic > Marine > Inlet | place: Canada: British... | reverse complement strand
CTTCTCGTTTCTCTTTTCGCCGATATCGATAGCGGCAAAAAAGCGACCCCGGTTGTTGCAATCAGAATTTGTAAAATTTGCGGGCAGGCTCCGCTAGAGTCATTTGCGTGCAAAATTCAGGTAGTAATTGATGATATAAATTCAATTCATCGGACAAAGACGCCTATGGAGGTATGTAAATAAAGGGGTCACATTAATTTTGTGACCCCTTTATCACTGTTCGAGTACCACTGTCTCAATCTGATAGACAACCTTAAAAATTTACGGCTTTCTGAATTTCATAGATCCTGGTACGATGATCACTGGTTCCAAAAGGCACTATTTCTGTATAATTATTCTCTTATCACAGGTGTGGCTGGGGTTGTGATTTGTTGCAGGTATCATAGATTGAAAATCATCTATAGTTTTAGAAAGATTCCTATGCACGCCCAGAATGTCCCCCCGAACAAAGCTGTTCAGTCAATGGGATTTACCGCCGTTGTCAGCTTTTGAAAAAGTGACCGAAATAAGAGATCGGATTGGTAACATTTATACCGTTTTTATCGTATTCTCTGCGCATGCTGGCGACAATCTGGGTCGACCTGTTCGGTTTAAGCCTCTTGGAGTAGTACATTAGGGACTTCGATAACTCTTCATTTGCATATTTGGCTTCAATTAACTCCTCGATCTCACCTTCTTTTAAGATCACAAAATCAACCTCACGCCCTTCTTTATCACGGATGTATCGCAGTTCGTAACGATATCCCTCGCGGCCTTCGAGAAAATGAATCCGCTTCAGCAGCGATGTGGCGACGAGGTTTTCGTAACGGGCGCCCTCATCTCCCAACACATCCCCGTTATCAAAAAAATAAACCTTCGGGGGCTTTAGTACCGCGCGGGGCAATGATCGGGTATAAGGTCTAACGCTGAAAACGAGATACATCCTTTCCAATACCTCCAGCCAGGATTTGGCTGTTTTTGGAGAAATCTCCAGGTCCGCTGCAAGATTTGACAATGTGATTAAACTGCCGACGCGATGTCGCAGTGCGTCCAGAAAAAGACTCAAAAGTTGAATATTGCGAACCGGCTCCAAATCCCGAATATCTTCCCGTAGGACCCTGTCGAACCGTTCCCGCCGCCACCGCCGTGAAGATCGTTCATCACCATCAAGAAACGGTTCCGGAAATCCACCGACGGTCATCAAGCGTTTAAAAGCGGTATCAGAGGACATACCGTTGGGAATTTCGTCCAGTGTAAAAGGATGCAGCCGCCAGTAATGGTACCTCCCCATCAGGGAATCTCCCCCCGGCGGTAAACATCAAGCCGAGCAGAGCCGGTTATAAGAAAAGAATGCACTTCGTCTGAGGTGTCGTATATCCCCTTGATCCATCTTTTCCATCTGGGGTATTTGTGCAATTCACCAATATACTAGGAGATTGTCTTTGGTACTCCATCGTTTACGTAATATATCCTGGCGATCTTCATCAAGATCCCAATTAAAATAACGGCCTGCAGGATAATGGCCGGAAAGGATGGCTTTGGCGAGGGTGGTTTTGCCGACCTGACGCGGTCCACCGACGAACACCATTTTTTACTGCAATACACTATAGCCATATATTGAGATCGGTAAAGGGGGACGGGATTGAATGGAGGCGTTTATTTTTCATTTATTCGTGGTAATGAAGCCACATGCCACGTCAAGCCAGAATAGATACCCCGGGTGCCTTGCATCATATCAATGTGCTGGCAGGAACAATAGAACAGCTGCAAGCGATATGGTCGAGGCGATATTTTGCCTCTTCAGCTACGGCAATGTTTTATCGACCTTTACTACCCCATTAGAGAATCTTGCCGCCGCCAACAATGATACCAACCCGACGCCTGATGCACCAATGGCGAACAAGATTACCAAGTCATACCCGCCTACAAGCCAGAGTAAGGCGGCAATCGTCGGGGCCGCCGCCGCCGCTCCAAGGTACGGCACAGCGAGAGATCCGGAAATTAACCCAAAATTATTGCGCCCGAAAAGCTCAGCAGTCATTACTGGCCGCATAATGCTCATCACGCCAAACCCCGCTCCCTCGAACAGAATGAAACTGACGAGAAAAACCGGCACTGTTCCAGAACCAAGTAAAAACAAGGCAGCTATTCCCATTGATATGTAGGCAACTATAAAGATGCTCAGCGTGGACGTTCGATGTCCTGCAGCGATAATGGCGAGTCGACCTGCCACTTGCATGGGACCCATCATGGAAGCGGCGAGTACCGCTGCCTCGCTCTGAATGCCGCGCTCGTTAAGCAGCGGCAGGAGATGCGTCAGTAAAACGCCATGATCAAGCGCAATTGCCGAATATGCCACAGCCAACAGCCAAAATCTTGCACTACGTAAAACGCCCAAGGTCTTAGTAGCCTTATGATCGACAACTATCGCATGGGTTTCACCATGCCTTTCCGAAAATCGACAGCCGTACCAGATGAGAGGCGCAGCTATGAGTATAATGGCGATGGCAAAGGCTATAACGGTACCGCGCCAACCGAAAATCCCGACTAATGCGTGAGCGCCTGGGAAAGCCAAGGTGCCCGCAAAGCCTGCAACCAGGGTCACAAGGGTGATGGCCTGTTTCGCTCTGGGTCCCATAACTCTGGTAAGGATTGCAAAGCAAGCTTCGTACAGCCCACCTGACATGGCGATACCGATCATGATCCAAACAGCATAGAACTGCCATATCTTTGTAACCATGGACAGCAGCGAAAGAAGCAGGGAACATAGAATTGCACTGCCAGTGAAAATCCGAGGACCAAATCCACGATCAATGATACGGCCCACACCCGGGGCAAGAACAGCCGATACGACAAGTGCAAGCGTGAACGCACCTGACAATTCTGTCTTGGACCAACCAAGATCACGTTCCCATTCTAAAAGCAGGGCGGGGAACAAATAGTACGTGGCAGCCCACATAAAGATTTGTGCGATGGCTATTGGCCACACAATTTGGCGAAAGAGGTCGATCTTTGGGTCTTTCATATTGAATCTCCTAAAACATATTTTTTGGATGGCAGAGATTCCCAGCGATCATAGATTTATCATAAGTTATAAAGAGGGTCTATTCTGGTTCATGGAAATGCCTATGACTGCATTCGATTTTATACAATACGCGCTCCCATAGGAACATTCGGGCCTTCTTGTGCTTTCTGTTTGGTCAACATATCGCTATCAAAGCGCCGGGTAATCATGCACATCCCCAGTTCACCAGCGCGGGGGCGGAAGATTATTCCGCTATTCCAGACCGAGGTAATTAATCCATCTGTCTCCATGATCGGTAAATGCAGTTTTGGATTACATGGGTTTGTCCCATTGTCTGGCGTATCACCCTGTAATGCGACATCACGATAAAAGGTGGCCCAATTTGTGATGATAGCACTCTTGTTGCGTACCAGTGTCAAGAATTTCGGGATCCTGGTAGGAGGCGAACCGGCCCGACGGGTACGGAATCCGCCATCAGCACTGCGGATTGATTGACGGATGAGGGCCGGGTTTTTCACATCTCCAGGAAAATAGGGCGCGTTGGCTTCGTAATTGCCCACATGATGCTCGGCCAGGCCCAGGATAGAAGGCTCTCTACTGCGGAAATTGGCAACCATTATGTTCAGATCAGATTTCATCTCGCGGAAAAACCATGAGGTGAGTGCATCATTGGAGGACACAAAAGGAACCCGACCTTCCTGTTTTGCTTTACTCTTCTCCTGCGCCACCCAGGCAGGGTCTACAGCATGAATACATACATTTTGCGGTTCCCTGCGGGTCACCCTTGCGCCCACATAGGCTCCCATAATACCCAGACTAAGACCCGTCGAGGTAAATATTGCGTTTTCCTCCTTGCCAATGACCTCAGTTTTCGCTTTCTCAAAATCAGCAACCCGTACCGGGTCCAGCACCTCTACGTTTGTGTCCGCGCTTAACATACCGTACAATTTGTAATAGGTATGACCATCTCCCAAGGTGTGGTTCATAGAAACGACCAGGGCAAAGCCTGGCAAAGTAACAGCCTGCTGCAAAGGGGCGGCCTGATGGTCGTTCGTCTCTTCGGCTTCAATCGGAACAACCGCAACCTTGAACAATGGCTCATCTGCATCGGTCGCCGGTTTCGACCGTGTGCACTGAACAGGCAACACGCAGCGGACGATCTCTTCATAAGGCATCCCAAGTGAAAATCCTATATCCCCAGGTTCATACACAAAGAAGTGTTGATCAATTAAACTCTCAGCATCAAAGGTCTTGGAATAGGCCATCGCCACTATACCATCTGCCGTGTCCTTTTTTACGATACGTGATGTGAGCCAGGGATTTTTCTCCAACATAATAGTAATGCGGCTGCGCAGGTTCTCGATCGGGGCAGAACCTTCGTATAATGTTACAGTGGTGACAGGGGGAAGGTGAAGGTTTGCTAACTCCCATGCGGTCAATTTTAAAATCTCTTTTCTTTCAACGGCAGCAACATTGGTCATGACAAACCCCTTTTTATCTTCAAATATCCTTCAAAGCATCTTTTGATGCGTTCTCTATTCGGATTTTCTACAGGCTGGCATACTCCCAAGCTAAGAATTTTTGCATCATTCTTGAATATCATCAGAATCAAACAGACAGTGAGCCGTCATAACTATCAAGTACCCGTCTATTGATTTTTATGGCAGGGAATACAAAGGGTTTTTTCATTCAGATGCCGAACCCGCGACTCCATGGCGGATTCACCGCAGGCATCACAACGGATCGAATCCCGGATTTTGGCCGGTTCCGGTTCGGGTACGGATGCCATTGTTACGGAAAGGATACGATCCGAGGAACAGTTCAATATCCAGTCGGCTAAAGCGCTTCTGTCTTTGCGAAAACTTTCCGGAATATCGTTTCCATGATAAAGCACACGCACTCCCTTTCGTGATGACCGGGAATAGATGGTATAGACATGCTTTCCGTAGTCTCGGAACAGCAGATTGCCTTTACCGAAAGTACAACCGGAAACACATTGCAGAGCATCCACCCCGCATGCATCGTTTTCTACAATTGCCACCAGTTCTTCATCTTCAGCCCGTATCGACGCAAGCTTTTCCATTGCCGCTTTGGCCATTCTGTATCCGATTGCCAATCCGGGGCATTCATGCCCGTGAAACCGGGCGATATCTGCATATGTCATCGTTTCTCCCCTCTTGTCTTGGATGAGGTTATCGTTTGTAAAGGAGGTCTGCTTTTGACTCTTATTCGATCTTCCGCCATAAGCTGCTTATTTTTCCTTTACGGTAAAACCAACCTCTTTTTGAGATTGGCGCCTGTTTCAATGAGTTGCTTTATCGCCTCGAATACGATTGAGAGGCCACAAACTGTGACCTCCTAATTTATAACATATATCTTGCGATATTTGCGTTTATGGTGCAAAATTAATTCTGTGTTTCTTTCAAGTATTGGGACCTTATTATCACTTACGAAAGTCAGTAACGTATCGGTATTCTGTTAAAATGCATTGAAAACTTATGGATTACACTCTGACACAACACGCTCGAGATGCAATGAATAAACGGAATATCCCGGTGGAATGGCTTGAGCAGGTACTGGCAATGCCCCAGGTGAGTGAACCGGATGTTGTCGATCCCGACTTAGAACATCGGCTATCCGCCATTCCTGAGCATGAGGATCGCGTTCTGCGTGTAATAGTGAACACAAAAATAATTCCCGAAAGGGTGGTCACCATGTATTTTGACCGAAATATGAGAGGCAAACTATGAAACTGAAAATCGATCAGGAGGCCGATGCTCTCTACCTGACCCTCGATGAATCAGGCGCAGTGGAATCTGAAGAAGTATCCCCCGGTATTATTGTCGACTATGATTCCGAAAATAAAGTGGTCGGTATCGAGATGCTTAATCTATCCAAACGGACATCGAAGCTGGATACCGGCAGATTGTTGTTCGAGACTGTATCGGCCACAGCCTCCTGATTACTGGAATTTTGACCTGAATCGTTATTCACCGATATCTTCGTTCCAGAGATCGGGATTTGCTTCTATGAAACTCTCCATCAATTGAATGCATTCGCCGTTTTGAAGCACTGATACGTCCACGCCGTTTGACCGGAGCAGGTCTTCTGCGCCTAAAAAGGTTTTGTTTTCACCGATGATCACCTTTGGGATGCCGTAGAGGAGAATTGCGCCGGTGCACATGATACAGGGAGAAAGGGTTGTATACAGTTCGCACTCTCTGTAAACAGATGCTTTCTGCCGCCCGGCATTTTCGAGGGCATCCATCTCACCGTGCAGTATGGCACTTTTCTTCTGAACCCTCCGGTTGTGTCCCCGGCCGATAATGTTGCCGTTATAAACGATGACCGAACCGATGGGGATGCCCCCCTCTGCCAGTCCCTTTTTTGCCTCGTTGACGGCTTCTATGAGAAAGTTGTCCATATTTGTATCCTCCATTTAACCCGGATCGTAACTGTTCAGGTTGTTTAGGCTGTAGGCTAAAGGCTGTTAGTTTGCGCTATCTGCGGTACTTCAGCCTAAATGCCTACAGCCTATCTACCTGGGTAGTTCCCCCGGATCTTTATTCATCCATCTCCTTTAGCAGCGTCAGAAGCTTCAGAAGCTTTAAGTCGCGTTCTCTGACGATATCTTCGACGGGTTTGTCCCCGTAGTCGTAAAACCCTTTGCGGGTTTTTACTCCCAGGTTTCCCTGGGCGACCAGTTTGTCGACCTGGTCGCATTTACCTCTGACCGCAGGGGGGCTGTAGGATCTGTTTTTCAGGATCTGCTGAACCAGATCAAGTCCTGCAAAATCAGACCGTTTCATTAAACCCAAAATCGGCGTGCGCAGACCGAAGCTTGCCTTTGTGGCTTTGTCGATGTCTTCGGGGGTGGCATAACCGTTGTCGATGAGAAAATAGGCCTCGAGACTCAATGCCGCCTGAAGCCGGTTGCCGATAAAGCCGGGGAGAAATTTTTTTAAAACGATGGTCTCTTTCCCGAGTCGGTCCAGCACATCTTTAACCGCCTCCACCGTCTCTGAGCTTGTTTGCGGCCCCTTAACGATTTCAACAAGCGGTACGATATGCGGGGGGGTGAACCAGTGGGTGATGATGACTTTGTCGGGTCGATCGGTTTCCACAAACTCGAAAATGTTCATATAGGAGGTGTTGCTGGCCAGAATGGCTCCGGGCGGCGCCAGACGATCCAGGGCGGAAAAGAGCTTTTTTTTCACTTCCCGGTTTTCAAAAACCGCTTCGATAACCAGATCGGATGTCTTGACGGCTTCCGAAAGGTCTGTGGTAAACTGAATTCTTTCACCGACGATCGCATCTTTTTCATTTACATCGAACAGGCCGGCCTTGGAAAGCGTATCCAGGTTGGCGGAAATGAGTTTTTTTGCACGGTTCAAACCTTCTTCGGACAGGTCGTGTAGAGAGACCCGGTACCCACCCTGGGCAAAGACCTGGGCCAGGGCGTGACCCATGGTGCCCGCGCCGATGACGGCAATATTTTTCATGATGTTACCTTTCCTTAAGGTCCTGATGATAGTTGCTTTCGCCCGGACATAGCCGGAACAGGGGCGTCGATAAGAAGTCCTTATCAATAACCTAACCCGGACAAGCCTTAACCCTTCAGCCTTGAGATAAGATAGTTGGCGATTTCAGGCAGGATGTCAAGCCTCCAAAATAGTTGTTGACTGAAATTGTCGTGAAGCTATGATCAACGCTCAATATAAGCAGGAGCGTCTGTTCATGACATCAGTTCAGCACACACCGGCCTTTACCGAAAATGAGGCGTCTGATTTTATATTAAAGATATACGGGTGCAAAGGTTCTGCAAAACCGTTGCCGAGTGAACGGGATCAGAACTTTCACATTACCGCTGAAACGGGTGAACAATATGTCTTAAAGATCGCAAACGCCCTTGAGGCGCGCGGTTTTCTGGAGGCTCAAAACCAGGCCATGACACGCCTTTCCGATAGGACCGCTTTTTCACCGGAGGTTATTCTATCACTCGATAACGAGCCCCTGGCAGAAGTTTCTTCAAAAAATGGAATCCGGCATTTTACCCGCATGGTCTCCTTTATACCCGGGATGCCGCTCGGGGATGTTAAACGTCATTCGGATGATCTGCTGCAAAGCATTGGAAGCTGTCTGGGACAGATCGACGGGGCTTTTGCAGATTTTGACCACCCTGCAACCCATCGCGATTTTCACTGGGATCTGGCAAATGCTCTGGATGTGGTGAGAAAATACAATTCACTCATCGAGGACCCCGAACTCAAAAAACTGATTAAACGATTTGCGGATCGTTTCGAACAGGATGTGGTCCCCCTGTTTCCCAGGCTTCGGAAAAGTGTGATCCACAACGACGCAAACGATTACAACGTTATTGTCGGCGGCGGGGCAGATGTTTATACGCTCAACCAGGAGGTCGTCGGTATCATCGACTTTGGCGATATGGTCTATAGCTATACGGTTTGTGAACCGGCCATCGCCATGGCCTATGCGGTACTCGATAAACCCGACCCGCTGGCGGCTGCAGTGCATATCATCAACGGCTACCATAAGGCCTATCCGCTTGATGAAAATGAAATTGCCGTCCTCTATGATCTTGTCTGTATGAGGCTCTGTGTGAGTGCATGCCTGGCAGCACATCAGATAAAGGCGAGGCCGGATAATAAGTATCTGGCCATCAGCCAGCAGCCGATTCAAAACACGCTTCCCCGGCTTGCGCAGATTCATCCGGGATTTGCCCGGGCAGCCTTCCGGCACGCCTGCGGGTTTTTACCGAGCGCAGCGGCCGAATCCGTTTCAAAATGGCTGGGTCGGCAAACCGGTTCCTTTGCACCGGTATTGGGCGATAAAATAGATCCGGAATCTTCGGTTGTATTTGATCTCGGAATCGGAAGCCCGCTTGTCAACGGAGATCCCGAAGGCAATGAGGAGCCGCAGCTGACAAAAAGACTCTACCGGGTAATGGAAGCAGCCGGTGCAAAACTGGGTATCGGACAATATAATGAACCCCGCCTGCTTTATACAACCCCCATGTTTGACACAGCAGGAGACGCCTCCGGAGAAAGCCGCACCATCCACACCGGCATCGATCTTTTTGCCCCACCGGAAACACCGGTCTATGCGCCGATTTCAGGTATTGTCCATGCCTTTGGAAACAACAGAGCACATTTAGACTATGGCCCCATGATTATTCTGGCGCACCGGACAGACAGCAATGAAACATTCTATACACTCTACGGGCATCTGAGTCAGGATTCTGTTGACGGTCTGCATAGAGGAGACACCTTTAGAAGGGGAGACCGGATCGCTTCAATCGGCGCACCTCCTGTAAACGGCGGATGGACGCCCCATCTGCATTTTCAGATTATAACCGATCTCTTTGCGCTTGATCGCGATTTTCCGGGTGTCTGCCGATCCAGCCAGCGCGCGGTCTGGTGCGCGCTTTCACCGGATCCGAATATCATTTTGAATCTTCCCAAAAACCTTTTCCCCGAGCCGAAGCCCGATAAAACCGGAACCCTTTCAACAAGAAAGCGGATCATTGGAAAGAGCTTGAGCATCGGTTACAGAAACCCGCTTAAGATCGAGCGCGGCTGGATGCAGTATCTTTATGACGATACCGGACGAAGATATCTCGACGCCTACAATAATGTTCCCCACCTGGGGCACTGCCATCCGCGTGTGATAGAGGCTGCCCGGCAGCAGATGGCGGTTTTAAATACCAATACCCGGTATCTCCATGACACCCTCAATCGATACGCTGAAAGGCTGGCAGCCACCATGCCGGATCCTTTAAGCGTATGTTTTTTTGTAAACTCCGCAAGCGAGGGAAACGAACTGGCCCTGCGGTTGGCAAGAGCCTATACAGATCAAAAGAACATGATCGTGCTTGAAGGCGCCTACCACGGCCACACCAATACCCTGATTGACATCAGCCCATACAAACACGACGGGCCCGGCGGAACCGGAGCACCCTCCTGGGTTCATACCGCACCGGTTGCCGATCTATACCGCGGCCGCTACAGGGGCGATGATCCGGAAGCCGCCTCAAAATATGCCCGGCATATCCTGACGATTACCGAAGCTGTAAAAGAAAAAGGAGAGGGCGTCTGCGGCTTTATTGCAGAGTCCTGCCCCAGTGTCGGCGGCCAGATCATTTTCCCCGAAGGATACCTTGCGCATGTCTACGGGTATGTGAGAGAAGCCGGTGGCGTCTGTATCGCAGACGAGGTCCAGACCGGCTATGGGCGCACCGGGTCTCATTTCTATGCCTATGAAGCCCAAGGCGTGGTGCCGGATATCGTGATCCTTGGAAAGCCCATCGGAAACGGCCATCCCATCAGTGCCGTGGTGACCACCCCGGATATTGCCGAAGCATTTGACAACGGCATGGAATTTTTCAGCACCTTCGGCGGCAATACGGTTTCAAGTGCCGTCGGTTTGACCGTACTGGAAGTTGCCCTTGAAGAAGACCTGCAAGCCCATGCCCTGAAGGTGGGGAGTTATCTTCTGGACAGACTGGATACATTAAAGGACCGTTTCCCAATCGTCGGTGATGTCCGCGGTTCAGGTCTCTTTCTCGGCATCGAACTGGTAAAAGATCGTGAGACCCTTGAGCCGGCCGGGCAGGAGGCATCCTTTGTCGCAGATCGCATGCGGGAATCGGGGGTTCTGCTCGGAACCGACGGCCCCTTTCACAATGTCGTTAAAATAAGACCGCCCATGCCGTTTTCAGAAAGCGATGCGGATCTTCTTGCAGGTACAATGGAAAAAATTCTGGAGCAGGATTTCAGCTGACCCTGTATTTTTCTCAAACAATTGGTTCCTTCAATTCAACAATGATAAAAAACGATCAGCGCTGACAAGCCAGGTGTGGCTGCCATGTTTCTGGAGAATTTTCGGTTTGCCGATGACCTGAACACCGATGGCCTGATCCGTTCCAATCCAGTTTTCCCTTTCCACCAACGGTCGTGACAGACTTTTATCTGTGCTTTTTACTTCTACTGCCAGAACCGGACTGCCGTCACGAACAATCAGAAAGTCGATCTCCTTCTTGTCGGTCGTTCGAACGAAATGCAGCCGGAAGCTCCCGTAGCCGTTATCGGTCAAGGAAAGGCACGTGCGGTATAATAGGGCAGCTACCATGTTTTCCAAACGGGCGGCTTCGTCGGTGGCATAGTACCAGTTGATAAAATACCATTTTTTTTCCTTGCGTAAACCCCTGGAGATTTTCTTGTGCCAGGGCGTAACAGAAAAAATGAGGTAAAGACGCCGCAGCTGTTCCAGCCAATTTTTTACAGTGGTGTGAGCGACTTCCAATTCAGCAGCCAGGTTGGGCATGGACAACGGGGACATCAGGCGCGACGGCAGCAGCATCAACAAACGTTCGATCTTGTCCAGTTCGGTGACCCGGCTCAGATCCCGCAATTCCTCACGAACCATCAGGGCGATATAATCCTGGTGCCATTTGCGGGAAAAGCGATCGTTTTGTCTGAGCAGCGGTTCGGGAAATGGTCCCCAGTGCCGGAGGTTTTCAAAGGCATCGGAGATCTCAGGCGCCGGGAGGATCTGGATTTCTTCTTCGAATGCACGGGTCATTGTTCTAAAATTATCGGCACATAAGAATCCGGGCATAAAGACCGGCTGCAGCAACTCTTTCAGGTTAAACGGCATCATGTGAAACATATTGTAACGTCCCACAAGCGAATCACCCGACTGGCGGAACATATCCAACCGGGCGCTGCCCGTCACCAGAAAACGAAACTCCTTGCCGAACAAATCATAAATCCCCTTGAGGATATCACGCCACCGCTGCCGTTTGTGTATTTCGTCAAAAACGATCCAGGGATCTTTTATCCCCAGGGAGCGGGCTGGGGACTCAAAAAAACGGCTGTCCTCAAAGTATCTTTGACGGGTTCTTATATCGTCCCAGTTGAAATACAGGGAGGTGCTTTTCTGGGCGGCGAGCCAATTGCGTGCCAATTCGGTTTTTCCGACCTGCCGTGGGCCGGCTAAAAAAATCATGTGGCGGCCGGTAAGCTGCTCGTTAAAAAGATAGCTTTCGATAAGGCGGGGGATGTAATTATTTGAGGCCATGCGCTCATATTATCGCGATAATATGAGCGTGTCAACTCGGATAATCGACGACATTAATCAGATAACCGTATATCTCTTCACGAAATCCTCTTTTATCGTGATCCCGAGTCCCGGTCTGTCCGGAATCGCGATGGTGCCGTCCTCGACTAAGAAAGACTCCTCCACAAGATCGTGGAGGAGCGGGTTTGCGCCGAGGGAGTATTCGAGGATAAATCCGGCAGGCGATGCGGCTGCTACGTGCATACCGGCAGCAAATGCCGGGGCGCCTGTCCAGAGATGCGGGGCGAGTCTTAAATTAAAGGCCGATGCAATGGCCGCGATCCGCATGGCTTCTGTGATGCCGCCGCAGATGGCGAGATCCGGCTGGAAAATATCAGCAGCCCGCAGTTCCGCAAGATCTTTAAAATCAAAGCGGTTGAACTCACTTTCCCCGACTGCAATGGGTACGGTGCTGGATGCGCGGACCTCTGCACATCCCTTCTTGTCGTCTGCGGTCACCGGCTCTTCAAACCAGATCAGGTCGAAGTCTTCCACCGCCCGGCAGAACTGCTTTGCCTCTGCAACGGAATAGGTGCCGTGGGCATCGCACATAAGACCGATATCGGGGCCCAGGCCCTCCCGGGCAGCTTTCACCCGGTTTGCCGAAGCAGCAACCGAACCGTCCATGACCCCCACGCGCATCTTTACTGCGCCAAAGCCGCCGCGTTGGACATAGCTGTTGAGCTGGTTGCCGATTTCCGCGACATCGGCCCAGCCGCCTGAAGCATAGGCCGGCATGCGTGAAGCCTTGCGCCCGCCCAGCAGGCGCCATACGGGTACATTTAAAGATTTGCCCAGAATATCCCAGAGTGCGATATCGATGCCGCTGATGGCGGAAATGGTGATGCCCCGCCGGCCCAGGATCGGAAATACACGTCCCCGGGCCAGGGCATAATGGTCACGGACGCCGTTGTACATGGTTTCCCACAATCTGGTAATATCCCGGGGATCTTCCCCGATGAGCAACGGGCCGAATTTGTTGTTGATGAGCATGGCAAGGGCTGTATTGTTGCCTTCAGAGCCGACTTCCTCCTTGGCTTCACCGTAGCCCACCAGGCCGCATTCGGTTTCGATCCGAACGAGGGTGGAGTCGAATGAGGCTATTTTCCCGAAATCACTCACATGCTGCTGGGCCTCTGGAATCGGTACATGAATCCATCTTGCTTCTATGCTTTTGATTTTCATCGAACACGTGCTCCTTTATTTTACTACTGTCCGCTGAAAGTCCCCTCTACATCTTTCCGGTGGTGTGCGCATGGATGTAATCCCAATCGATTTCAGCGCCGAGTCCAGGTTTTTGGGGAACCGATAGATACCCATCCACATCCACCCGGAGATGCGTCTTTAACCCGTATTCGTATTCTTTTTCCGGGACCAATACCTCGATAAAATCTGCATTTGAGATGCTGCAGAGGCAGTGGAGGTTGGCCAAATTCATAATCGGGCTTGCTCCGTGATGGGAGATGAGCTTTAACCCCATGGCTTCGCAAAGATGGGCGGTCTTTAGCATGCCGGTGATTCCCCCCCGCCAGTAGGTATCACACATAATCAGGTCGAGGGCATTGGCACGGACATAGATGGCCGTACTGTATACACCGCCGGCGACTGCTTCGGCGCCTGCAATGGGAATATCAAGATCCCGGCTCAGATTCACATACCCTTCGATATCGTAGTGTGACAGCGGTTCCTCGTACCACAGGAAATCGAGTTCTTCCAGGATCCGGCCCACGCGCATTGCACTGGTACGATCGTACCGGTTGACGACATCGAGCATGAGATCAACATCGCTTCCCACCGCCTCCCGCAAAACCCGGCATAATTCGATGTCTTTATTCGGGTCTAAAAAGGGGTGGATTTTATACGCCTGTATTCCCCGCTCGACGGCCAGCCGGGCATCTTCTATGTATTCTTCGGTTGAATTCAGAAATGCAGAGCTGGCATAGGATCTGATCCTATCCCGGAATCCGCCGGCAAGCTGATACACCGGCACATTCAGTATCTTACCGGCCAGATCCCAAAGCGCGACATCCACCATACTGATGGAAAAAATCGGCGCGTAACCGATCCGTTCCTGATGCCACATGGCCTGCCAGATGTTTTCCCTGTTCAATGGGTCCTGATCTACCACATAGGGCTTGAGTGTTTTTACAATGGATTCCCCGAGCACCTGCCCGCTGGTTCCGCCGTTTGCTCGCCCCATTGCGTAGCCCTCGACACCTTCGTCGGTGACAATTCGTACCAGGCTCATCTCCTGGGCACCCTTTACCCGTTTTTTTAGAATAGGAGGCTTCGGTTGTGTGTAATTGATCACTTCGATGTCTGTTATTTTCATCAGTAATCCTCTTTTGAATTGGTATTTCAAATGGTTGCATTTCCTGATTGTAAAAGTACTGACAGCATAATATGGTGGTGTCAAATCTTTTTATGATCTTCCTTGGAGCATTTAAGTTTATCCTTTAGACACAGACAGTGCGGATCGGCATTGCTCATGCCGGCTCTGCGGTTTATCCCATGGACAAAGGAGACGGCACCCATGTATTCGTTTATTCTGGCAGAGATTCACGACCGTATCGGTCTGATCACCCTCAATCGGCCGGAAAAACTCAATGCCTGGCACCAGGCCATGCGGGACGAATTCGTAGATGGCCTTAACGCTTATGAGGCGGATTCCGGAATCCGGGCAATTGTTGTTACCGGTTCAGGGAATCGAGGGTTTTGTGCCGGTCAGGACCTGGCAGAGGCTGCCTCCTTTGATCCGGACGACGCGGAACGCTGGGCAGAAGGGTGGAGAGCGCTGTATGGCATGATGCGCAGTTTGACAAAACCGCTTATTGCTGCATTAAACGGTGTTGCTGCAGGCTCCGGGTTTCAGGCAGCGCTTCTGGCCGATGTCCGGATCGCACACCCCGGGGTCCGGATGGGGCAGACCGAGATAAACGCCGGAATTGCCAGCATTACCGGCCCATGGATCATGCGGGAAATGCTCGGGCTTTCCCGAACCATTGAACTGACACTCAGCGGCCGTCTCATGGATGCAGAAGAGTGTCATCGGATCGGGCTTATCCACAAACTGGTGGATGCAGAGCTTCTGATGGATGAGGCAATGCGCACCGCCGGAGAACTGGCAGCCAAACCGCCCACAGCGATGCGGATCATCAAGCAACGTTTCAAGGAGGTGACCGAATCCGGGTTTCAGGAAACCATCGATGCTGCCGTTCGATGGCATCGGCAGGCCTATGCCTCCGGGGAACCCCAGGCCGTTACCCGGCAGTTTCTTAAAAAACGGGCTGCAAAAAAAATGCTCTGATATGTGATATTATGATTCGTTATGAAATACCGGGTCCGCAGTTAAAATCCTTTTTTATAGAAAGGACGCCGAGATGTCTGACCTTCTAAACAAAACCCTCCGGTATCGCTGGCTGATCTTCTGGATCCTGGCGCTAAGCTACACCCTTGTCTACTTCCACCGGCTCTGTCCGGCGGTGGTGGCGGTTGATATGATGCGCGACCTTCATGCCGGCGGGGCCCTGGTCGGTCTTTTGAGCTCCGCCTATTTCTACCCCTATGCCATCATGCAGTTACCCGCCGGGCTGCTCTCGGATTCCTGGGGGCCGAGAAGAACCATCACTCTTTTTTTCGGAGTGGCCTTCCTGGGCTCTATCATGTTGGGTCTGGCGCCTTCGGTCTCCTGGGCCATTGTCGGGCGCGCATTGGTGGGCCTTGGGGTTTCCATGATCTTTGTCCCCACCTTAAAGGTGCTGGCCGAGTGGTTCCGTGTAAAAGAATTCGCTTCAATGACCGGTATCCTCATGGCAATGGGCGGATTGGGAACCCTGACCGCAGCCACTCCCCTTGCGCTCATGAGCAATTGGATCGGATGGCGCATGTCCTTTGCAGCGGTGGGGGTGATCACCATTATTCTAGCCGTCATGGTGTGGCTTTTTGTAAGAGACCGTCCGTCCGATCTGGGTTGGCCGTCCATTACCCCACAGACCGAATCCGCCGGACCCGATGTCGGACTTTGGGAGGGGATGAAAAGAGTGCTCTCCTATCCGGCTTTCTGGCCCATCGTTATCTGGTTTTTCTTTAATTGCGGTATTTTTTTCTCATTCGGCGGACTCTGGGGCGGGCCTTATCTGATGCAGGTCTACGGGCTTTCCAAAGCCCAGGCTGGACACATCTTATCGATGATCGCCATTGGAATGATCGCAGGCAGTCCCATGATGAGTTTTCTGTCCAACCGGGTGTTTAAGGCACGGAAGCCCGTTCTGATACTATCGAGTTTTATTACCCTCGGCATTACGGTTTTATTTGCCTTTTACACCGACCGTATCCCGCATATCGTCCTGTATCTGCTCTGCCTCGGGCTGGGCATCTTCTCAAGCGCAATCGTTGTGATCGCCTTTACCATGACAAAGGAGCTTTTTCCGGTCCAGATCGCCGGCACCTCCACCGGTCTGGTCAACATCTCCCCCTTTATCGGTGCGGCGGTATTCCAGCCCGTACTCGGATATATCCTGGAGTCTCATGGGCAGGTCAACGGCGCATTTACACTGGCCGGTTACCGGCAGGGCTTTTTTGTCCTTTTCCTCTGCGGAATTGTTGCCTTTGCGGCAACCCTGTTTTTAAGTGAGACTCTGAAAACAGAATAAAATATCCGAAGCAGATGGATACTGCAATATCATTCCGAGTCAGGAAAACTCAAACAGAGTATCATTTTAAGGATTTTTCATCTTATAGACCAGAGTCGTCCAGTGACTTGAAGATAAATCGGAAATCAGCATTCGAAAATCGAAAATTACCCGAGTTGTCATTCCATTTATTGATGCTTACTCTTTTCCCAGAATACCAAATCGCAAACTCCAAATAACAGACAGATCACAATGACCCATCCGCCTTTGGCGGCCAAACAGGATAGACAAAAAGGAGTAAACATCATGAAAGCAATTCGTGTCCATGAATTCGGTGAGCCGGAAAATATGGTAATTGAGGAAGTCCCGGACCCGGTACCCGGCCCGGATCAGGTGGTTGTGGATGTAAAAGCCGTCGGTGTCAATCCGGTCGATACCTACATTCGCGCAGGAACCTATCACCTCAACCCGGACCTGCCGTATACACCGGGTAATGAGGCGGCCGGTGTGGTCGAAGCGATCGGCGACGGGGTGACCGGTCTTCGGGTAGGAGACCGGGTCTATACCGGCCGGACCATCAGCGGTGCGTGCGCGGAAAAGGCCCTTTGTCCGGTATCGGACGTACACCCCTTTTCCGAACGGGTGACATTCGAGCAGGGAGCGGCCATAAATGTTGCCTATTCCACTGCCTACCAGGCCCTCTTTCAGAGGGGGCGTGGGCTTCCCGGTGAGGTGGTGCTTGTAAACGGTGCTACCGGCGCTGTAGGAACCGCCGCCGTGCAACTGGCCCGGAATGCCGGGATGACTATCATCGGAACCGGTGGATCTGAAAAGGGGCGGCAGCTGGTTCACGAGCAGGGCGCTCATCACGTGCTGGATCACCATGTAGCCGATTACCACCAGCAGGTACTATCCCTGACCAATGGCCGCGGTGCCGACGTCATTATCGAGATGCTTGCCGACGTAAATCTTGCCGCAGATCTTACGGTGGTGGCATTGGATGGTCGTGTGGTGGTTGTGGGAAATCGCGGCACCGTAGAGATCAACCCGCGTGATGCCATGGTCCGGCGTGCCCATATCATCGGAATGCTGCTTTTTGCCGCCACTGAAAAGGAAAAATCAGAGATTCATGCCGCCCTTTCCGCAGGCCTTGGGAACGGATCTCTGCAGCCGGTGGTGGGAAACACCTTTTCTCTGGCGGAAGCGCCCCAGGCGCATATACAGGTCATGACACCGGGGGCATACGGAAAAATCGTTCTGGTACCTTAAGCTGCTCTTGGCCCAAACCCGAGAATCTTCCGCCATTGGCGGACAAAAAAAAGGGCCGAAGCCGTCCCGTTAAGCAATGAGACTGCTTCGGCTTCACTTCGAAGCGACAGTAACCAATGCGGCAATAAATATGTAGCCATGTGTAACCACCAAGTGCGCAAAGAAAAATACTTCGCGCACTTGGGGCCTTGGCGGTTTGTGTCTAAAGAATAATGGACTTATTGCTAAAGCCGCTCAATTCAGACGTTAATTACTTTCCCTGTTTTTTCGGTTTTTTAGTTTCCCAAAAATTGCCGACCACACCCGTTCCTTTGTAGGTGTTTTCTTTACCCTTTTTAACCGTAATAAGGGAGAAGGCTCTCTTGAAAACATTGATAACATATTCACCCGTGGTGGGAAGCGGGGTCAATGCACCGGATGCCTGTGCTGGAGACGTTTCTCCGCCCCCAACCGGTTGGGTAATGTTTATTTTAACCGCTCTTTCGATGTCGCTGACTTTGTTTATGGTTTTTTCGTTTGACAGTTCCGCAACGGTCTTGCCAGTTCCAGGTACGACAGTGTTTCCCGTGTCCTCTTTAATTGTGGTCGTCGTAGGGGAAGACGTGGTTGAGGTGCTGGTTGCGGTGGTCGAGGTCGTGGTGATTGTGGTAGATGTGGTGGTTCCGGTTGTTGTCGATGTCGTGGTTGTAGTATCGGCTGCCGGTGGCGGGGATGCATCGATCCATTTACTAGCCAAATTGGATGTTCCCGATACGCCGCTCTGATCTATCGAAGATGATGTAAAGTTGAAATCAGCAGTTATGGCCCCTGAGCTTGTTACTGTAACAGCCCCCAAAGGGGTAGTACTGCCGACGAGTGCGTCAAAATCGATATTTCCAGCGCCTGAATTAAGTGTCAAGTTTTCCTGCTCAGACGTTGTGCCGTCGAGGGTATCTCTAAATGTGATAATTCCACCTGCAGTAGTAATCGATACGGCGCCAGTATCTAAAATTACTGCATTATCAAAGGTGACAGCACCGCCAACGGTAGTGATGTTTTTGTTGCTGATGGTTGCCGGTCCAGTCAGGGTGACGGTGCCGGCCCCGCTAAGGGCGATGGTTTCGTCAACATCGGTTCTTGTGGTTGCGGTGATATCAACGGCTCCGGTAGTCCCGGTGATTCCGCCGCCGGCGGTAACTTCGGTGATGCCTGATGATGCCACCGTCAGATTGTTTGCACCGATTCCGGCGGCTCCTGTAAAGGTTACGTTGCCACTGCCGCCGGTTACGGTCAGCCCCCCGGTTCCGACCGTCAGGGTATCGCTGAATGTAACCGCCCCCGCCCCGGCACCGCTGCCGATTGCAACGGCCCCGACATCGGTAGTTAAGGCATTGTCAAAGGTGACATCACCGCCGACGGTGGTGATGTTCTTGTTGCTGATGGTTGCTGGTCCAGTCAGGGTGACGGTGCCGGCCCCGCTAAGGGCGATGGTTTCGTCAATATCGGTTCTTGTGGTTGCGGTGATATCAACGGCTCCGGTAGTCCCGGTGATTCCGCCGCCGGCGGTAACTTCGGTGATGCCTGATGATGCCACCGTCAGATTGTTTGCACCGATTCCGGCGGCTCCTGTAAAGGTTACGTTGCCACTGCCGCCGGTTACGGTCAGCCCCCCGGTTCCGACCGTCAGGGTATCGCTGAATGTAACCGCCCCCGCCCCGGCACCGGTATTGATGGCAGATGCTCCGGTATCAGTGACAAGCCCATTGTTGAAGGTTACGTTTCCACCTCCTGTAGAGATAGTCGCACCACTCAGGATCGTTCCGGTTGCTCCGGCGGTTTGTACAAAATTCCCTCCGTTTGTGGTAATACCCGCGTTAATATCGATACCAGCCGGTGTCGTCAGGGTAACATCGAGCCCGACCCCGCCATCCGCAATTGCCTGATCTATGGTTATTGTGCTGTCTGCATCCAGAACCAAGGTTGCTCCTGCACCGACTGTGGTGGTGTTGATTGGAGAGGATACGGTAATGGTGCCTGCGTTTCCGGTTGTGGCTGTTCCGGTTGTAGTATTAACGGTAATCGTCGCGCCACCGACATTAAGCGCTGCCACAAGAGTCGCTGCATTAATGGTACTGACACCGTCGAGGTTAGATTCAAAAACGCTAGCGTTGTTTACCGTGTTTAGATCAGCACCGGTTATTTCGATGTTGCTGGGATCTATCAGCCACTGGCCGCCCGTACCGTTAAATGAGCGCACGTCAACAGGCATTGTCGCTTCAAGGTACCCTTTTGAGGATGTTTCAACAAACCCTCCGTTACCGGAAGTCAACCCGCCGTGGGCGCTGATGGGCCCATAAACACGGGTAACATCATCCGACCAGACGATGACTTTACCGCCGTCACCTTCGATTAATGCGTCGGCATTTATTGCAGCGTCATTCCCTACATAGGTACCATAGGCGTTTGGAACATCCGGGTTTTTACCCTGAAAATCCCCGCCGATCAGCACCTCACCGCCGCCGGCATGACCCGAGGCATCGATCTTTGCGCCAAACAGGCCGGCCTTGTTTCCCAGGACCCTAACGGTTCCGCCGGTTTCATGCTGCCCTTTGCCGGATGCATTTAGAGTTCCGGACACATTGACGATCCCCTCGTCTCCGCCCATCAGAACGATCTCACCATTTTGCTGGACAGCTGTTTTGGCTTCGATGATTCCGGACATATTGATCACGTTGTCCACAACCCCCCGGGCTGACCTGACGTCCAACACGACCGTTCCCCCATCAGCCATGATGGTTCCGCTGTTGTTGACCAGCGAGTCTAATTTTTCGCCGTTTGGCCCTATGGCATTCTGAACAACCTTCTGATCCACTCCGAGATTGATCAGCTGATCGCCGTAGAGATCCAGGGTGAACATGTTACCCGATGCAAGCGTCACCTGCCCCAGCCGGGCGCGGATAAGCCCTGCGTTTTCCACACCCGGTGCCACAAAGGCGAGCATGCCGCCTTCTTTGACATTGATCTGGCCGCGGTTTACGATCGATGACGGTGTGGAAGACGGGATGTTGAAGTTGTACCGCTCCGCCAGAAAATCTTCGTTGCGGATGTCGCTAGTGGTGGCCACCAGGGAGTTGACGTCCACTCTGGCGTTTTTTCCGAAGAGAATGCCGCTGGGATTGATCAGAAACAGTTTCCCGTTGGAGGTCAGCCGACCCAGAATGTCCGATCGGGTCCCGCCGGTAACCCGGCTCAGATTGACGGAACTGCTCGACGGGAGTTGAAAGTCGGCGTGCTCGTTTTTCCCGATGTTAAATTTCTGCCAGTCGATAATCGCCTTGTCTGTTTTTTGGACCACGTTGAGCCGGTCCGGTGATACCGGGTTTATGTCGGCCTTTCCGGCTGCAACTTTCCCGCCCTGTGGAAGTGCGTAGAGTAAGGCCGGAAACCCTCCGACAAGATAGATGAGAAGGCTGATAATAAAGACTGTCAAGCTGGTGATTTTTTTATTCGTCATAACCATTGTTTTTCATCCCACATTGTTTAAGTATTCTCGTTCCGAAAAATAACGGATCCGTTTATTCTGCCTGTGTCCGCGCGTGGTTTTCTGGAAACCCCGTTTACGCTTTAAAATCTGAGCACCAGGCCGAAAAATACCCGGGCGTCGTCTGAGTTTTCGGAAGCAACGTTCCGGGTCAACGGTTTTCCGACTTCCATAAAGCCGGAGATGTTTTTTGCCAGATTAAATCGGACGCCGCCGCCGGCAGACGATAGGGACTGCTGCTTTTCCTGGCCTTCTATGGGTTCTTTGTTCCAGACCGTGCCGGTGTCGAAAAAGCCGTAAAGTTGGAAATCATTGATAAATTTCCAGCCGACGTTGCGCCCGTACTGTAGCTCTACCTTGCCGGAAACGCCGTTGTCGCCGGTAATTTCGGAGTAGTCATATCCCCTGCCGATATAAGAACCCCCGACACCGAATTGTTCCGAGGTGGGAAGGACGGAAAAGGAATACTGCCAGGCCGCTTCCCCCAGAACCGACCAGTTTCCATAGATTTCCTGGAGTCGAAACAGGTGCCCGGAAAGTTTGGTAAAATCGCTTTCAGCCCCTTCACGGCTCATGTTCGGTGTGCCGGTTTTGGTTGCATCGAGAATGTTCAATCCCTGGCCGATATGGATGCTGGCCAGGTTGACCCCGCGGAATCGATCCACAAAATCGTAGGAGGCTCTCAGGTTAATGACCCTGAGGCGGTCTTCGGTGTTCGGTTCGTTTAATATGTCCGATTCTGAGTTGTGGACGTTAAATCCGAGGTCTGCGGATAAGCTTTTTGTACGAGACCGGATGAATGGATGGGTCAATGCCGCGGTCAGCGTAGTGCTGTTTCCTTCCACATTAAACTGGGCCAATGTATCGCCGGGCTCGGTCCAACTCGCCGATCCATAAAAATACGCTTTTGTCCCTTCGGTTCCAATCTGCTGCTGATGGTGCGCGCTGAAAAATATTAATTCATCTATATCCTCAGGGGTGGTGATGAACCGGACCCCGGTCTGTTCGTAAAGTTTGAATACGGAATTTGCATTAAGCCCCACTCCTGCTTGAAGGGGGCCTGAAAACTTTGAGCCGCGATTGTCCAGGCTTGCAAATCCGTCTGCAAGTTTGTGTTCGATCACCACCGTTAGGTGAGACGCCCCGATCGTCTCTTCTGAAGGGGTGAGAACGGATCTCGCTCTCACCCCCGGCAAGTCGTTGATCAGGAGTAGATACCGTTCCATGTCTTTGGCTTTTAAGGGCTGTGAGGCCGTGATTTTATTCCCATACGCTTCAAGGAGTTTTTTTCTCCCTTTGACGGACCCTTCAATGGATATACTATCGATAAAACCCTCGATGGCCGTAATTCGAACCATACCGTTTTGAATCCGTTGGGGCGGCACCACGGTTCGCGATAGGACGTAGCCGTCATTCCTGTATCTTGCAGTAATCGCCTCTGCAATGCGGTAAACATCCGCAAGGGATACCTGGGTGCTCAGGTATTTTTCATATAGAGGAAGAAAATCCGAATCCGTGTAAACAGTCGAACCCTCGACCACAATACCGGTCAGGACAAATTTTATTTTCTCCAAATCCTCAGGGGGAACGGCCTCGGTTTCCTTGGGAACCACGGGCTCAAAAGTGGATTTTGGCGCCGGGGGCTTTTCGAATCGTTTTTCGATCCGCCCCGGGTCTATCTGGCCCGGCAGTTCCTGAGCTGTTACGGTACCTATAATTCCAAAAAGCGTCACAAACGTGACGATTTGCATCCATACGAGATACCGCTGAATTCCCGATCTAAACATTAAAATGATCCTCTGTCTGAAAATAAGTTCCTGTTATTGTAGGTATTTTTGACCAATCATCGGTTTTGTCCAAAAGCCTCGAACGCCGATGGCATTTGTCACGCAAAAACCATACCCAGTCAGTATGAATCCTTAAAAAAATTGCGCTGCTGCATTATATTTCCATCCAAGTGATTGTTCGCGACACATTAAAGTGAATCTTAGTGTAATTATGATCGGACATCCGTACATTTCCCTGAAGTCTAGTCTGAGCGAATTTTTGGCGAGAGTTAAACGGGAACTTGGTTCAGAATTAAGAGCGGTGCATCCACGAAAAGCTGTCTTAAAAAAAGGAAATATTCCTAAAGTTTAGACCTTGTCTCGAATTAAAGACATTTTACTGTATGTGGGGCAATTTCTCCTAAGATATGGCGGTAACCTGGGATGGCGGCGATGAGCGGAAGGTGAATAATCGTATAGGGCTTTTGGTGATCGGGGACATCGTTTCAGGGATTTGGGTCAAAGAAACGATCATGCAACACCGTTTCTCTTCGAATCTTTCTTTTATGCCGGTTGCATTTGATGGAGCAGTATTCGTTTGTTTTTGATTCGGCGAGAACTTCCTTAAAATAGGGACCGCTGACAATGTCTTCTATGGGCGTGGTTTTAAAGTTGATGTCATCATAATATTTTTCGATGATCGGGACAATAAAACGAAACTTGCTGTTATGCTCGGTGATATACATGCAGTGGGCCAGGCAGCACGGGTGGATGGTACCGTCTGCAGCGATATACAGGGATCTGTTCTCAAGCGGTTTGCACACCGCGTGCCGCTCCTCTTCCGGAAGGTTGGCCCAGTTGGCATAAAACATCTCCCTTTTGATTTCAAAGTCGACCTTTTTTGCCTTTCCAAGTTCCTGATTGTTGTCTCTTGAGGACATGACATAAAACCGGGAACACCCGATTTTTTCCGCAAGCCTTTCCGCATCCTCAATCTGGTGCTCGTTCTGCTCAAAGACGATAAACTTCCAGTGGGCGATGCCGCCAGCCGAGACAAATGCCTGGAGGTTTCTGATAATTGTGTGAAAGTCTGTCCCCTTTCGGTGCAGCCGATGGGTATCTGAAAGACCGTCCAGAGAAAAGACCATGCACCCTTTATTAAAAGATGCCCCCAGGGATTTCCACCAGGCCCTGGACTGAAATGAGCCGTTTGTTTCACCTTCCAAAACGATATCGGGGTTGTGCTCTCGAATATAGGCTGCGATTTCCGGCATGTCCGGGTTGCAGCACAGGTCGCCGAAGTTACCGCCAAAGGTGATTCTTCGCAATTGTTCGATAAACGGGGTGGGAAACAGTTTAAAATCCGCAAAAGAGATGAGATGGTCGCCAAAGGGTCTTTTCTTTTGTCTGCGGCTGCAGAAAGGGCAGTTTGCCTGGCATTTTGAAGAGGCTTCGATGTTTAACGCTTTTATGTTTTTCAATTTGAGCATAATAAAATTGCCCTGGTCAATCCTGCCATTTTTTTACCGGAAAAATATCCTATCATAATGGCGAGATGTTGTCCAAACAGACAATAGAAGCCGTTTTTTGATTTCATCGATCATTCCTGATAATTAAGGACTCGTGCGATTCACTGTCAAATTGACATTTTTTCAATTGCCACCATGCCGCAAAGGCCCGAAGAAAGAATCCTAACGAAATCCTTTGTGTCTTGGTGCCTTTGTGGCATATTCTTTTCGGTAATGACTCAGGAGGGGTTTATGAGGAAAAGAGCGCGTGATTTGGGCATCCCTTTTAGAGGCAATCCCGGCGTGTTGAATGCGATTACCGATGTTGCCGGTGTCTCTGTGGGGCATGTGACGCTTATCTCCGGTGGGGGCCGGCTGAAAGTGGGGAAGGGGCCTGTCAGAACCGGTGTGACAGCTGTTCTTCCGCGCGGCAAACAGTATGATCCCGTGTTTGCAGGCTGGTATTCCTTAAACGGCAACGGTGAGATGACGGGTACAACCTGGATCGAAGAGTCGGGCTTTCTGGAGGGGCCGGTCATGATCACGAATACCCACAGCGTGGGTGTCGTGCGGGATGCGGTCGTGGCATGGGCATATGAAAATGGGTTTTACAGCCCCGTCTCCGGCGATGTGTTCTGGAGCCTTCCGGTCGTGGCTGAAACCTATGACGGCCGTTTAAACGACATCAACGGTTTTCATGTAAAAAAGGAAGATGCATTTGCCGCTTTAGAAAGTGCTTCAACCGGCTCGGTGGCGGAAGGAAATGTCGGCGGCGGTACCGGCATGGTCTGCCATGAGTTCAAAGGCGGCATGGGAACGGCATCCAGAAGGCTCGATAATGACAGCGGCGGATATACCGTCGGGGTTCTTGTTCAGGCCAATTACGGAACCCGGCAGAACCTGACCATCGCCGGTGCGCCGGTGGGATCTGAAATCTCAGATCTTATGCCGATTTTTGAGTCCGGAAACCAAAGCCCCGGCACCGGTTCGATCATTGTGGTGGTGGCAACAGACGCACCGCTTCTGCCGCATCAGCTAAAACGGCTGGCAAGACGCGTACCTTTAGGCATTGCCCGGGTAGGGGGGATGGGGGCCGACAGCTCCGGAGATATCTTTATCGCATTTTCAACAGCCAATGCCGGTGCGGCCCAGCGCTTCGAAATCTCGAGACTTGAAATGCTTCCCAACAATCGGATGACAGCTCTTTTTGAAGCAACCGTCCATGCCACAGAGGAGGCGATTATAAATGCTCTGATAGCAGCGGAAACCATACAGGGTATAAATGACAATACGGTCTATTCGCTTCCACACGATCGTTTGAAGCAGGTGTTGGCGAAATACAACCGGCTGGACAGAAAATGAGCGGTCTATCGTTCCGGTCTGTGTCTTGAGATCATTTGTTTATCTTCAGAAAGGAGTCAAAGAATGTTTGCCATAGCCATTCACGGCGGTGTCGGTGTTCGCGAAAAAACGGAATTTGAAAAAAACAGTGGATTGGAAAAGGCGTATCGGGATAAACTCGGGGAATCCCTTTCTGCAGGATATGAAAAACTGACCCGTGGCGGAAGTTGTGTGGATGCAGTGGAAGCGGCCATCCGGGTTATGGAGGATTCCCCCCTGTTCAATGCGGGTAAAGGGGCAAGCTTTACGAGTGCCGGCACCCATGAAATGGATGCCGCCATTATGGATGGCAGCACCTTGAATGCCGGCGGGATCTGCACCGTGTCATCGGTTAAAAACCCCATTAACCTGGCCCGACTGGTCATGGAAAAGACACCACACGTACTGCTGTCGGGAGAGGGGGCGTTGTCGTTTGCCCAAGAACAGGGTGTTGCGCTGATGCCGCCGGAATATTTTTATACGGAAAGAAAATGGCAGTCGCTCCAGCAAAGACTTAAGGAAGATATTCCCTATGGCGCCGATGTCGGAGATCCGGAATTGCCCCCTGCTTTATTGCAGGGCAGGCCCGAGCCGGATGAAGATAAGTTCAGTACGGTGGGGGCCGTTGCCCTGGGTAAAGACGGGAATCTTGCCGCAGGAACATCCACCGGCGGCAGGATTAAGAAACGACCCGGGCGGGTCGGAGATTCCCCGATTATCGGAGCGGGCACTTATGCGAAAAATGGGGTTTGCGCGGTTTCCACCACGGGTCTGGGTGAAAAGCATATGACCCTACTGAGTGCCAAGGAGATTGCATCCCTTATGGAGTATATGCGCATGCCCCTGGAAGCGGCTGCAAACCGGGTCATTCTGGAAGAACTGGTGGAAATCGGCGGGTCCGGGGGTGCGGTGACCATGGACCGGGAGGGTCATATCGCAATGCCGTATACGACAAAGGGCATGTACCGGGGATTTGTATATGAAAACGGGAATATCGTTGTTCAAATATTCGATGAATAGCCTGAGCTTATCCCCATGATCTGAAAGAGACCTGCTTTTGGCGCAAAAGGGAATATCCGATTTTTTAACATGAAGGAGGTTTAAATGATTTCTGAAATAAAAAAATTCATACGACAGCACCAGGAGGAACTGGTTGAGTTTGCAGGTGAGCTTGTCCGTATTCCCAGCTACACCGGTGAGGAAGAAAACGTTGTGCGGGCCATTGAAAGGAAAATGAAAGATTTCGGTTATGATGATGTCGTTATCGACAAAATGGGAAACATCATCGGTGTGATCGGGTCGGGTGAAAAAAAGGTCATGCTCGATTCCCATATCGATACCGTGCAGGTCAAAGATGCCGATGATTGGGCGGTGCCGCCTTTCAGCGGACAAATTGTAGACAATATGCTCTACGGCAGAGGCTCTGTGGATATGAAATCCGCAGCCGCCGCCTCCATATTTGCCGGCTATGCAATAATGAAGCTCGGGTTGGCAGAGGATAAGACGGTCTATGTGTCCTGTACGGTCATGGAAGAGGACTGCGATGGAGAGAATTTAAGACATATATTCAACAAGGAGAACATCCGGCCGGACTATGTGGTCATCTGTGAACCGTCAAGCTGCGGGGTGGCCGTGGGGCATAAGGGAAAGGCAATGGTTAAAATAACCATGGAAGGGGTTTCAGCACATGGCAGTGCACCTGAAAAGGGGGTGAATGCTGTTTATAAGATGGCCGAGGTCATCAAACGCGTTGAAGCCCTGAGTGACCGCCTGATCCGTGGCGGCGATGGTTCAGGAACCGTTGTTTTATCGAACATTGAATGTGTTACGGCCTCTCTGAATGCCGTTCCGGCAAAATGTACCATCTACCTGGATCGAAGAATCGTGGAGGCGGAAAACGAGGCGTCTGTACGCGGAGAAATGGATGCGCTTGTTAAAGGTACAGGCGCCAAATGGGAGGTCAACGCGGTTCACCAAAAAAGCTGGACAGGTCTGGATGTGGTCTACAACCCCTTCCATATGGCCTGGTCCATCGACCCGAAACATGAACTTGCACAAGCTGCGGTGAATTCTTATCAGGCATTGTATGATGGCGCACCGGAGATTTTTAAATGGGATTTCAGCACCAATGCCGTGGCCAGTATCGAGATGGGGATCCCGACCATCGGCTACGGACCCGGAGACTCAAAACTTGCGCACATGAAAGATGAACACTGTCCTGTGGAAGAAATAATAGATGCCTGTCAGTTTTATACCGCATTGATAGAAAAGCTATAGGGATGGTTGGGCGCATTAATTGCATGACTTTTTCCTGCAAGCAAACTGGTTCCGGCGACAGGCTTATGCAAGCTTGGTTAAACCGGATCATGGCAACAGAAGAGGGAAGGGTTCATGAATAACTTGGAATGCCATTACTGCGGCGAACGTCTTGGTGAAAAAGATATGGAATGCCGGCAATGTGGCGCATATTTAGGAGAAATGGTGAAAAGCAGACCTTTTCTCTGTTTTCTTATGGCTATTGGAGGCTCTTTTGCGCTGTTTACAATCTGGGTAGGATATAACATGTTTTTTACCAGCTGACTTTATTCCTTATATACAGGGTGCGTTGAATGACGGTTCTCAGTATCCCCGCCTTGGTCATGGCGGTCATTGCCTTTTACGTTTCCGGCTACCACTTTCTTATTTTTTTGCGGCGGCCTGAATCACGGATCGATTTCACCTTTGCCCTGACCGCAATGTGTATCGGTTTCTACGACATATTCTGTGTCGCTCTATACAATACAGCTTCTCCGATAGAAGGCGTTCAGATCCAGCGCTGGCAGCTTATTTCTCTATCTTGTCTCAGCATCGCCTACGTCTGGTTTGTCGTTGATTATACCTCTATGAAGTCAAGGGTCGGCCCGTGGCTGTTTTCTGTCATCTTTCTGATATTTATTCTCATCGGATTATTCGATAATAGCGGTCTGGCCTGGACAGATCAGCCGCTTATTAAAAACTTTCAATTTCCTTTTTTCGGGTGGGACATCACCTATTACGAAATGGAATTCGGCAAGGTCATGCTTTTTGAGGCCTTCATGCTCATGGTATTCTACCTCTACCTGTATTGCGTCGGGGTTCACTTCTATTGGAAAAAGAATCCCAAACGTGCCAGACCACTTGTTTTAGCCATTGGTCTCTTTATGTTGGGTATGACCGAAGATGTGTTCGTGGCCCTTGGTTATTACAATTTTGTCTATACCATCGAATACGCCTTCATGGGAATGATCCTGGTGATGGCCTATACACTGTCGTCTGAAATTGTTGAACGGGGAAAAATACAACAAGAATTTCGGGAAAGCGAAGCAAAACAAAAAGAAATGATAGCCAATATTTCGGACGTAATCGCGATATTGGGTAGCGACGGAACGGTCAAATACAAAAGTCCCAATATCCAAAAATGGTTCGGCTGGCATCCGGAAGACCTTGTGGGAACGGACGGCTGGGAAACGGTTCATCCTGACGACCTGGAGCGTGTTCAAAAAGATTTTCTTACACTCCTTAACAAAGACAACTCAACAATAACGGTGGAATACAGATATAAATGTAAAGATGGAAGCTATAAGTTGATAGAACTTACCGCCGTAAATCTTACGAATGATTCAGTTATCAATGGTGTATTGGTAAATTACCATGATGTGACTGAGCGCAAGCGGACGGAGAAGGCTCTGCGCGAGAGCGAGGAGAGGCTTCAGGCCATTATCGATAATGCTCCGACGGTTATCTATCTAAAAGACCCTCAGGGTAAATTTATTCTGATCAACAGCCGGTTTGAAAAACTGTTTCATATCACCAGGGAAGAAATAATAGGCAAAACCGATTACGACATTTTTCCCGAAAAAGCGGCAAATGCCATGAGGGAAAACGATCAGAAGATTCTTGATGCGGATGAGGCTGTTGAATTTGAGGAGCTTGTCCCTCACGATGATGGACAGCATACTTACATTTCCATAAAATTTCCCATCCGTGACGCTTCAGGCGTTCCATATGGTGTTTGCGGCATTTCCACAGATATCACCGATCGCAGAAAGCTTGAAGCACAACTCCAGCAAGCCCAAAAGATGGAATCCATCGGTACCCTGGCAGGAGGGATTGCCCATGATTTCAACAACATTCTCTCGCCGATCATGATTCACTCCGAGATGGTAATGATGGATCTTCCTTCCGGTAGCCCTCTGCAGCAAAACATGAAGCAGGTTTATATGGCCGGAGAGCGTGCCAGAGATCTGGTGAAACAGATCCTCACCTTTGCCAGAAAACAGGAGAAGGCGCGGATTCCGTTAAAAATATCGCAAATATTGAAAGAAGCCGTAAATCTGCTCAGATCGACGCTTCCCGCCACCATTGACATTAAATATGAAAACAGCTCGGAACGGGACACCGTTTTTTCCGATCCGACCCAGTTGAACCAGATCATCATGAACCTGGGTACCAACGCAGCCCAGGCCATGGAGGAAAAGGGCGGAACCCTTGAGGTGATTCTCACCAATGAAAATATTGATTCCGGATCCGCCGACGCGTTTCCGGACCTGGCCCCCGGCCGTTATGCCAAATTAATTGTAAAAGATACCGGCACCGGCATTGAACCGCATCGCATGGACAAAATATTTGAACCCTACTACACGACCAAGGAGGTCGGGAAAGGTACCGGGATGGGCCTTGCCCTTGTTCATGGCATCGTGAAAAGCCATGGGGGATTAGTCACCGTTCAGAGCGAAACGGATAAAGGGACAAGCTTTCATGTCTATCTCCCGCTGGTTGAAGGGGATATGGACATCCTCCCTGAAACAGCAAAGGATTCGGTACGACTTTCAACAGGAACAGAAAGGATCCTTTTGGTTGATGATGAAAAGGCGGCTGTTGATGTGATACAGGCGATGCTGGAGAGACTTGGATATGAAGTGACGGCCCGAACCAGCAGCATTGAAGCCCTTGAAGCTTTTCGTAACGGACCTGACGGGTTTGATCTTGTTATTACAGATATGACCATGCCGAACATGACAGGCAAAGACCTCGCCAAGAAGTTGATGTCGATTCGACCCGGTATCCCTATCATCTTATGTACCGGATTCAGCGAAAAGATCGATGAAAGAAACGCCGAGGAGATGGGGATAAGTGCCTATATCATGAAGCCGATCGTTATGAGGGAATTTGCCGATACGATTAGAGAAGTGCTGGGGAACAAAAAATGACCGCTGCCGGATGACGTATGCTCAGCCTTTCTATACAATCGCCACCGATGTATGATATCTGAAGACCTGCCAGAGTTGAGCGGCGCCTAATATAGCTTCACCGGCTCATATCTGTTTTTTTTACAATAAGTCAGGTCGAATTCGAATTACAGATTTCTCAAACGCTTATAGAGGCAAGATGATATCCAGTGAAACGATCATAACATTTTCCACAGCATCTATTCTGCTCGCCCTTGCGCCGGGCCCTGACAATATATTTGTACTGACGCAGTCCGCCCTGCGCGGAAAGAGGGCGGGGATCGTTGTGATGCTCGGCTTGTGCACAGGACTCATTGTGCACAGCAGTGCGGTCGCCTTGGGAGTCGCTGTTATCTTCCAGGCTTCGGCCGTGGCGTTTTCCGCCCTTAAATTCGTCGGCGCCGGCTACCTTGTGTATCTTGCCTGGCAGGCTTTTCGAGCATCGGCTGAAAGAATCCAGAGCAAACCGGACGGTGGGATGAAACTTCGGAAGCTCTATGGCCGCGGTATTATCATGAACATAACAAATCCCAAAGTCTCTATATTCTTCCTGGCATTTCTACCGCAATTCACCGACCCATCTATGGGGCCTGTCTGGTTACAGATCATGATGCTTGGCGGCCTGTTTATCCTTGCCACAATATTTGTTTTCGGGGGCATCGCTCTCCTGGCCGGTACGATTGGTCAATGGCTCAATAAATCCGACCGCGCCCAGAAGATCCTGAATAAGGTGGCGGGTGCTGTTTTTCTGGGTCTGGCGCTGAAACTGGCAACAACAAAACAATAAAGGTTGTCAGAAGAGATGATCCGTCGGCTTCGGCCATATTGCCCCGGAATTGATCAACTGCTGTATTTTCCTTCCTTGCGGCGCTTTTCAGTCAATGCGTTTATCCGGGTGCCTTCGATGAGTTCCAGACCCAGCGTATCGCGGACCAGCGCGGTCAAATAGTCTTTGTGCGGGCACGGCGGGCCATGGAAGGATTCAAACGCGATACAGGAAGAAAAATGAACGGCGATCCGATCCTTTTCAACACCCTCCTTTTTACTGATCTGCTTTACCAGGTTGGCAATCTTTCTCTGTGTGGCTAGCCCGCAGCAACCCCCGCAGGTCATGGTCAATAAACGGACACCGCTGTCTTTCGGATAATCGGAAAAAGCACCGGATCGATTCGAGAATGCATACTCGCAGAGGTATCCGGAACACCGCTCCTTGACGATATGGCACTGTAAAACCACGACATAATTTTTCTCGGTCATAAGTATCCTTTCCCTTTGAATTTGCAGCAGAAAAAACAGGACAGGTCAAACCGAGACCTGACCCCTTAATCATCGCATCCATCACTCCAATCCTTCGAAAAAGTTTCGGTACGCGTTGCACCTCACCACCCGCTTGCTTATGCAAGTTGTCAATTGAAATTACAATATAACATAGGACTGGGATCACCGATGCAAATACGGGTATCCGGAATCAGGAGTTTTGAAACAGGTACTTATAATTCTTAATGTCCAGCAGATCGGTCATATTGCTCTCCAAGTGCTCTCTCATGTGTTTTTCGGCACGCTCCCCGTTGCCGGCCAGCAGCGCATTTACGATATCCAGGTGCTCCTTGAGAGATCTTCCGATCCGGCCGGGAATGCGGCGCTCCATGTTGAGCATCCATAGGATTTGGCTTTGAAGGGTGTTTGACAGCCTTGCCAGGCGGCGGTTTCCGGCAGCCTGGATAATCAGGTCATGTAAATTATGGACCTCATAAAGTGAGGTGCCCAGATCTTCCAGCCCGTTTTTTGAAAGGTCCGACCGGGCCAGCATGGTGAGTTCTTCTTTCAGTTCTTTAAGCTTTTCTTTGTCGATGAACTCGACACAGGTCCGTGCCGCATAGGGTTCAACCAGGAGCCGGAGCTGGAATATCTCGGCGATATCGACCGGTGTGATCTCCATGACCGTCGCGCCCCTGTTTCCCACCATGCGAACGAGGTCTTCGAACTGAAGCTTGATGAGCGCTTCCCGTACAGGGGTCCGGCTCATGTCGAGGGCCTGGCTCATCTGTTCTTCGGTTATGGGCTGGCCGGGTTTGAGGTGCCCGTTGATGATCCGGTCCCGGATTCTTTCATATGCGATCTCTTTGTTGCTCTTTACCAAAGGCGGTCTCCCCTTTACCGATGTCAACCGAAAGACAGTCCCATATCGGTAAGCTCTTTTTTAACGTCGCGGTACACCTGCTGATAATCGGCCAAGGGCCGGTGATGGATTAAATCGTAACAGGCGGAAATATCGTATCCTTCCGCCGGTTTTTCGTTTTCAAGCCTCTGGGCGATTTTCCCCAGGAGTTCATCGGCCCCCTGGCGGTCAAACCCGTTTTCAATCACCGCATCGGAGACCTCGATCATCCATTCGGCCTCAAGGGGTGTCTGGCCGTGATTGGTGGTGGTGCGGCAGTGCCGGGGGGCATAGAGGTTCATGCCGTTTATGGGCGCTTCAATGGCCTGCATGGCGACCTCGAGAAGATTTAATGCCGTGCCGGGCCCTGACGTGGGAATGACCCATCGCATACAGATCGTGTGGGTGGATCGGTTGAGCGCCTGGTTGACCACCGATCGCCCCCAGTTGACCCACGGAAGCAGAATTTGCCTGGCATTTAACATGTGAATATGCTCAACACCGGTATAATTGATATAATCCCGGTAGGCGATCATGGCGGCGATGGGTTTTGCGATCCCCTCGATGATGGCGCCGTCAACCCCGCCGCAAAAACCGCCGGCAATGGCGAAACTGCCGCTCAGCTTAAAGGCGCCGTATTCCTCGTAAACCATGGCAGCAGAGAGCATGTCCTGCTCCATCTTTAGATCCGGCAGCAGGGAGAGCAGGATGCCGTCGGTTCTCCTCAGGCCATGATCCGGATCCATCACGCTGATAAGATCTTCCGCCCGGGTGTTGATGGGGTAGTAGACAATGGCGAGCCCCGGTCTTCCGGCTTTTCGCACACCTTCCCGCATCCATCCCACCTGGCGCCGGGACGCATATACCTCCATGGGGGGACCCATGATTTTCCTGCCGTCTACGGTTGTAAAGTTAAAGCCTTCGATAAAATCGGTACGGGGGATTTGGGCAAAATTGGCCACCACCAGTCCTGCCAGGTCTTCGGTGAAGGGCGAATGGTGGCCCGGGCAGACATTCAGTTTCTCCTTGCACTCGATGGGCCGCTGTTTCCAAATCCTGCGATCTCTACCTTCTCCCATGAGGATTTCGGTGGGTGCTTCCCGTATTGCGGTTAAAATCTCCTCTCTTGACAGGCGGATCCGTCTTCTTGTGGTGATACAATAAATACCCATGGTTTCGAGAAATTCGATGGCCGCCTCAAAGGCTCTTTCCACCAGGGCATCATCCCTGTTTATGTAGCAATGGGCGTCAGGGGTCTTGATGTCGTATTTTTTCACCAGAGCGCTGATGGTTTTAAAAAAATCCATATCCCATTTTTTTTCTTCGACCTTCTCCCCGGTCTGGGTTCTTTCGGCAATCTCAATGAGTGAAATCATGAATAATCCTCTATTAGATAATTTACCGCCCGCTCTCTTCGATCGCTTGAGTCGCAGAGAGCGCTGAGATTGAAGGTGATAATTATTTTCCGCTGAGAGGCCGGAAAATAATTAATTCGACACCTCCGGGAAGCGTTATGCTTACATGTATTCACAAAAACGATTCAGTATATGGTCATGGTTATTGCCCGAAGGGCTGTTGTTTTTCTCTTTCTGACCTCTCAACAGAAAGAGAAAAGAAAAAGACTCTGCGATCTCAGCGCCTCTGCGGTAAAAAACAAATAACTAAAGTAATACATCACTGTAAATACGAAAACGAATACTACTCAAATAGCTTTTTGGCTTCTTCCACCGCATCGATGGCGTCTCTGCCGTAACCGTCTGCGCCGATTTCTTCGGCATACTCACGGGTGACCGGTCCGCCGCCGATCATGACTTTAAAGCGATCCCGGATGCCCATGGCCTTTAAATCTTCAACCACCTCTTTCTGGTACGGCATGGTGGTGGTCAGCAGAGAAGAGAGCGCGATCATATCCGCATCGATCTCCTTTGCCTTGTCGATGAACGCCATGCTGGTGACATCGACACCCATGTCGTGAACTTCGAATCCGCCGGATCGGAGCATGGTGGACACCAGGTTTTTACCGACACTGTGCATGTCACCTTGTACCGCTCCGATGATGACGATCCGTTTTTTGGTGATCTGTTCGGCAGGAAGATTTTGCTCGAGGATTTTTCCCACCGCATCCATAAGATCGCCCGCCATTACCAGATGGGGCAGAAAGTACTCCCCGCTGTCGAACTTTTCCCCCACGGCAACGGCCCCGTCGGCAATGGCGTATTTTATGGCCGTGTTCGGATCGATCTGATTGTCGAGAATCTCCCTGGCAACCTCCAGGGCTTTCGCTTCATCGATGTCGATGATGGTTTTTTTCAACGACTCCAGGAGCCCTTGATGTGCTTTCGACAGATTCGAAATATCCATTTTCCCTCCGCTATCTTCTAAATGTTAGCCCCTGATCTTCAAACTCTTTTTTAACCGCTTCATAAAGCGCCTGATAATGCGGAAGAGGCTTAAGTGATGCCGTATCATAGAGATTTTCAAAGATATCCCCGGCCGGGGCATCTTTGAGATTTTCTTCGTATTTTGAAAGCAGATACCTTACGATGCGGTCGGCCGTCTTCCGATCCATGCCCACAGCCGCCTTACAGACCTCTCCCATCCATCGTGATTCCAGCGGGGTTCCGAAGTTCGGCGTGTTTCCCACCACAAACTTTCTGGTCCCTTCGGTTGAATGGGCGCCCATGACCGTCGACACGATGTGTCCGGCAGCACTTTCATAAAAATACTGTTTGGTCCCGGGTCCGGCACCCGGATGATCACCGATGCTTCCGTCAAGAATCAGCCGGGTATTCCGGCTCAAGGCCTGGATCGCTGTACCTGCCGCCCAGAGCTGATTTCTGGCCTGGCGGCTCTTGATTCTGGAATCGACGGTGCCGCAGCGGAAGCTTTCTGCCTTGTGGATGCTCACAAGCTGCAGACTGCCTGCCACTGCCGTGATGGCAGCACCTTCGGGGTTTGCGGAAAATCCGCCGATGGTTGAACTGTGGGTTCCGTGGACACTGACCCCGTGGGCCAGGGCATAGGCGCTTCGGTTGAGATCATCGTAGGCGACCTTTAGTTCCGACATCCCGGTAGACTCCATATAATCGGACCTTCGCAGGCCCTTTTCCTCATCGAACATGGCGATGGTGGCCGCACTGGTGGGGGCGTTGTTGATGGTGATCATGCCGGGCCGGCCTGCGTCATTGATGGCATTTCGCATGATTTCCACGGTTTTGCGATACTGAAAGATTTCAGAGGGCGCGCCTGCGATGACATCGTATTTCCCATCGATACGGAGAAGAATGCCGCCCCAGATCCCATCCACACACCGATCCATGGCACAGCCCTTGTAGATTTTGTACATCATCTCCTCATCGCTGAAGGGGGCGGTTTGGACACCCGCCACAACCACGGCCTCCTGGGTCCCCTCGACATCCCGATGGACCATCCGGACCCGATCTTCTCCCTGGCCCAGTTCCACGGCATCGGGGCAGGCCTCTATTTCTGCTTTTAATTCCGTTTCAGAGACCTTGACGGCTCTTCGGGTGGTGGTGCAGTAAGTCCCAAGTTCCAGAAAGAGTTCAACACCTGCCTCATATACCCGGTCTGCAATTGCTCCGGTTGTGTCCAGGGGCTTTTCCGGGTCGTATTTGATATCGAATTTTTTCTGAAGCGCCTGGGTCTTTTTAAACAACGACATATCGAAGGTTTTTTCTTCGATGATGGGGCCTTGCTTTGTTCTCAAAAGGATCTCTTCAAACGGAACTCTCATCTTTAGCGCTCCTTGCTTGGCCCGCCGGTTCCTCAGCGGTTCTCTTTTTTAGCGGGCGTCTGGGGAAAAAATTTGCCGTCTAATTTTCCAGTTCCGTGCGATCTTATCACATGCTCCTGGATCAGGGATCACAGGGAAAGCATACTTGCTGTATATGAACTGTATACAATACAAAACATGAAAGAAAACAGGTGTCAATAAAAAACAACAAATATAAATGCGCTGGTGAAGATAGCTGTGCGAAAATGCTGTATGGCTAAACGCATATTCTGCTCGATGCTTGTAATCCTTTGCAGAATCAGCATTATGGGAATGAATGGCTTCGAGGAGTTTCGTATCGTGTCAGAAAATTGTCTTCGCCCGCCCAACGACTGCCGGACCCGGCGTCATTCCGCAGCAAAACCTAAAACGCAATATCTATCTCTATGAAGCGGAAACACCCCGTATCGGTGATATCGCTCTGCTCAAGCATACCATACCGATGTTCGCGGCTGAGATACGCCGCGATATGTTTCTGGAATTTTCTTTCGGGACCTTCAGGCATAGGCTCTAACGTGATTCCGGTTGCGTTTCTTCATCAACACGTTGCAGGACTATTTGGCCGTCTCTGTAGATGACAAGCGGGGTTCCCGTGTCCTTTGCCGTCTTTCGGGCTCGTTGAGCCGCTCGCAGCAACGCCGCTTCGACCCGGGCAAGATCGGGATCTTGAATTGACTTTTCAGATGTGGTCATTGTTTCCCCCTCTCATCAATCAGTTGTGGGCCGTCGCCGGAGTTATCGTACAGCACCCAGGAATCAACCAACTTTTTGTAGATATTATGAAAGTTATCCCATCCTTTGTCAAACCGCCGACGTATAACGGACTCATCCACATTATGTCCGCCTTGGGAGACGCGAATCCTCACTCGTTCCAGCGCAACCCCCACGTCCGGGAGACTGAGAAAAACGAGTTTGATCCGATATCCGGTCTCCTGCCACAGCGGAATATATCGGGCGTAAAGGCGGCCGCTCAACGTGGTTTCAAAGGAAAAACCTTCCCGCCGTCCGACATAGCCCCCGATTTCTTCGAGCATCAGACGGCCCGCCTTGACTGCCGCCTGTTCGGGGGTGAATGGCGAGAGGCCGGCCGCAATAAGATCGGCATTGACGAAGTGAGGACAGTTCGCTTCCTTGACCAGAAATTCCCTGGCGAATGTGGTCTTGCCGGCCCCATTCGGTCCGGCAATGATAACTATTTTTTGTTCCTCACTCATAGCCGTTCTGCAGATTTCCAGATCTCATTGGTAAGATTATTCAGCATCGGAAGGAATTGTCTTACCATTTCCTGTGTAGGTGAAACGCAATTGGCAACCAGCATCCAGAGGAGAGACCATTTCACTGAAATAGCCAGCATTTTTCTTTTGCCCGCAGGAATCAGTATGCCGGCACGATGCCAGCAAATTCCGGAATTCGAACATTCCCCGAGGAGTGAGTATATACCATGTTATCGGCACATTACAAGTGTGGCGATGATCCCAAACTCCGAATCTCCTCCTGTCCGGCCATACCACATGCGTGTATCTTTTACATAGAACTCCCAAATGGCCATTTATCTCGGAAAAGATACTAAGCCACAATCTGCCGATGGAGCATCCCGAACAAGGTTGATCGATGGAAAGATCATTGGTAAAAGACAGTCATCGACAAAGCCGGTTGAGAGCGATGATCGATTTCATATCGGAATCAACCTCAAAGAAAAGATGTAAAAAGGGAGAAGATTGATGACATCCAAGGAGCGGGTTAACGCAATCCTCAGCAGGCAGATCCCGGACCGGGTCCCCTGGGGCGAATGGGCCATAGATTTCGACAACGTGGGCAGGGTCATCGGTCACGAAACATACTATCGTGCCAAAGCCAAATCACAGTTTGCATTCTGGGAAGGCCGCCGGGATGAGGTCGTCCAGAGCTGGATCGAGGACGGAATCGCTTTTTTTAAAAAGATGGACTGTTTTGATATCATCAACATCGGCGCCATGGCGAGCAGTATCGCGCCCCCCAAAGGCTACCGGCCGGAGGCGCCTAAAAAGATCGATGGCAACACGTGGGAATTTAAAGACGGAACCGTTTACAAATACTCCGATATCACTGCCGATTTAACAAAGATCCATGATCCGAACGTCGGGAAGAAACAGTACACCCCCGCCGATTTCGACAAAGAACCGGTGATGGCGCCGGTGGATGAGAGCTGTTTCGAGGTTGTTGACGCCTTTATAGACGCATTCGGCGCGGATCGCTTCCTCATGGGGCCGGCCGGAAGCGAGGTGGGCGTATATATTATCGACGGCTCGTTTGAAGAGGGCGGCGGCGGATTTGAGTGGGGGCTGATGCAGTACATTGAAAACCCGGAAACCGTCAAAGCGGCCATCCGTTATGAAGTCGAAAATGCCAACCGGTCCGATAAGATCTACATCCGCTCGGGTCAGGACGGGGTCGCCTGGGGCCAGGATTTTGCCAGCACCCACGGCCCGTTTATTTCGCCTGCCATGTTCCGGGAGTTCGCCCTGCCGGCTATCAAGGCGCGAGTGGACGCTGTTCATAAAAATTTCAACATCCCGGTTCTAAAACATGCCTGCGGGAACAACAATCTCTTTTTGGATATGTTCGTAGAGGCGGGATACGATGTCTACCAGTCCATTCAGAAGAGTGCGCATATGGACTTGGGGGCGGTGAAGGCGGAATACGGAGATCATTTCGCCTGCATGGGTGGAATTGCCGTGGAAACGCTTTTGTCCGGCACACCGGAGGATGTCCGCCGTGAAGTCCGCCTGGCCATGGAGCACTATAAAGAAGGAGGCCGTTGGATTTTCGGATCGACCCACTCCATTGCAGTCGGAACAGGCTATAACAATTTTATGGCCATGGTTGATGAATTTGTTAAACTCAGGGATTATTGAACTGGATATTATGCAACCTGTGGCGGTGAGACGTTAAAAAAAAATCTCACTGGAATAAATTATTTCAGGTATTCCCCCATGAGCAGCCTGTTTTTCGGCGTGATATCGCCGGGTATCTTCCGGGTCTTGATCCGGTATCCTTTTGATTTCAACCGCATCGCCCTTACCGTGTCCACGGCAAGGGTTTTATCCATCCAGCCGCCGAGGTCGCCTGTGGAAGATTCCTTCAAATCATGACAGCAGGGAAGGACCGCGATTCTTGCATGCTGTTCAACGGCCCTGTCGATAATCAGATCGGTTAAAGATCCACAGGCATGGGCAGAGACCACCATGTCACCGGCAAGGATGTTGATGTCACGGACAGACATTTCTCTGTATATGATTCTGTTTTCCAGCCTCGGCCAGGATGCGGTCAATTCCCGGGACAATTTTTCTGCATTTAGGGGGATTTTTCTGTCAACGGCAACGGCTGTCTTTGAACTGTCATCGAGGATGAGCATGATATGCGCCAAAAGGCCGTGGCCGCAGGCAAGATCCAGGACCCTGCCGCCCCTGTAGCTTCGCCGGACCCTTTTTGCCATTTCCCATGCTTCATGGAGTTCTTTTCTCGGAAGGGTTCCGGCCCGGCAGACAGCCCGTGCAATTTTATCGAAAAGGCTGGACCCGGGAAATAAAGAGGCCTGCCGGGGTGTCAGTCTGTTTTTTGAAGATTTTTTCATAATATACAAAATAGGCAATTGTCAGTCTTTTCACAAGTCGGGGTATCAAAATTGTCAGAACGATTTTTTCGGGATGAAAATATAAAGCAGTCGTCCTGTCCGGGTCTTTTAAACCCATGGGCGTCACCGCATTTGAATCTTGACAAAAAACCACGTTTCAATATACATCTTGTGGTATATCCGATTGAAATTACCCGCTCGGATGCATCTTAAAATTTTGGAGGAACTATGACCGAAGAACTGGTTCGACCTGAAGGATCCTGGGTGGCGCTGGTAACACCCTTTGACGGCAACGGCAATGTGGATATGGACTGTTTTTGCAAGCTGGTCGATTTTCAGGCGGCAAACGGTACAGACGGTTTGCTGTTTATGGGGTCCACCGGAGAATCGCCCTCGCTGAACATAGAGGAGCGAAGCGATATTATTAAGGAAATGACCGCCTACTGCCGGGGAAAAATACCGGCATTCCACGGTGTGACCTGCTCTACCACAGCGGCCACCGTCGATCTGGCCCGCCTGGCTGAAGATGTCGGCGCCGACGGAGTCATGATGGTGGTACCGCCTTACGTGGCACCGCCCCAGAGTGCTATCTACGATTTTTTCAAAACGGTCTGTGATTCGATTAAGATCGCAGTGGCCCTTTACAACAATCCGGCCCGGGTGGTGGTGAATATCGCACCGGAAACCATCATCCGTTTGACCCGGGACTGTCCGAATCTTGTTGCCGACAAGGAAGCCGTCCCCAGCGTCAACCAGCTGACTTCGGTTATGGACGGCACCGGCGGAAAGCTTCGTCTGCTCTGCTGTGATGCGCCTCCTTACGCCATTACCCTGCCGACACTCGCCATGGGCGGCCATGGTACAGCCAACGTGACGGGAAACGTTATTCCCAAAGAGATGGCGGAATTGTCACAGCCGTGGAAAGGCTGGGAGGATGTTGTCAATTGCCGGGAATCCTATTTTGAGAACCTGCCGGTGATGGAGGCTGCCTATTCTCACACAAACCCGGTGGCTGTAAAGGCAATGGTAAAGATGTTGGGATTTCCGGTGGGAGAGCCCCGTGCGCCGCTGCCCACCCTGAGTGCGAAACAGCTGCAGCCGCTCGAGGAACTGGTTTCGCATTTTAAGATTCGCGAGCGTTACGGGCTGTAGTAGCTTAAAAATGAATTTAAAGTGCCTAACAAACAAGTTTAAAGTGTCTAAAGTTTGAAGTGCCTAAAATTAAGGTGTCCTATCAAATAAGTTTGAAGTGAGCTAAAAGTATGGAATTCTGTCTATTATAAAATGGCCGCGCTGTCGGCGTACATTAATTTTAGGCATTTTAGGCACTTCACATTTCAAACTTATGGTTCATCCGGGTTTAGTCGTGAACTTGGCGCCGAAAAGAGGGACGATGCCACTGATCAACTTTACGTGCAGCGCCTGTGGTGATGACTTTGATGCTTTTCGGAGACCCCGAATGGGTACCGAATCCGGGCCCCCCTGTCCCAGATGCGGGGCGTCTGATACGGTATATGCAGAAGAGTCTCTTGATGATGCATCCTGCGGGGTCACTGCAGGCACCGGCACCATACGTTGAGTGAAGGGATGATGCAGCCGGGGGCTGCACAAAGGGACGATCGTCACTGCTGGGCAGGATGAAAATCGACGGGATTCCTGCCCCCGTTGTTTCGGCTTTTTTCAGTCAAACCTTAACCATTCAGTAAAGGAGGCACACAATGAGTAAGAAGTCAGCACTTTTTGCAACAATCGTTATCTGTGTATTGGCAATGTTGGTCAGTCCCGTGTATGCCGCAAAGGCAAGAGTGACATGGACAGCCGGCGGCACCGGCGGCGGATGGTTCGTCATGGCCGGCGGTATTGCAAAGATCGTACAGGAGAAAAACTCGAACATTCAGATCAACGTCATCCCGGGCGGCGGCACCAAGAACCAACCGGTCGTGGGCAGCAACAAGGCCGAACTGGGTTGGGCGCTTCCCCCGTTTGTGGTGTTGGCAAGAAAAGGGGCAGACCTGTACAAGGGGAAAAAATACGAAGATATCGTGGTTCTCGGCGGTGGTTTCAGCCAGAATTATCTTCATGTCATGGCTGCCCAGGATACCGGTGTGAAAACCATGTCGGAACTTAGGGACTATCCGAAACCGATTCGCGTCTCTCCCGGAAAAATCGGCGTGAGCGGCGAATTTACCTATCGGAAGATGCTCGAAGAATATTTCAAGACCTCCTATGACGAAATCAAAAAGAAGGGGGGAAAGGTCATCTTCACCGGTTATACGGGTATTGCTACCAACCTGAAAGATCGCCATCTCGATTTTGCCTGTATCAACATCGCACCGCCGGCCGCCATTATCCAGGAGGCCTCACTGGGCCGCAAACTGAACATCGTTTCCTGGCCCGATGACCTGCTGCAGCTGATGAAGACAAAATACGGATACGGCATCGGCGTGATCAAGAAAGAAATGTATCCGGGTATCCTGGCCGAAGATGTTCCCACAGCCACCATGGGAACGGTATTAATGGCTCACAAGAGCCTGGACCCGGAAGTGGCCTACCAGATCATTAAGATTATTTCAGAGAATAAAGATCGCTTGCCGGCCATCCACAAGAGCCTGGGTTTTGATCCCAAGGTCGGTTGGAAAGATCTGCCCGGTCCGCTCCATCCGGGTGCGGAACGGTACTACAAAGAAATGGGCTACATGAAATAACAATCCAATGAGGCCGGGGCGTTTTTAGACGACCCGGCCTTTTTTTTCACCACCACCTGTCTTCGGTGTGCCGGGGTGAAAGCGAGGCGTGAATGCGAGTACTATCCGGAAATCAAAAACGAATCGTTATGTTACTGACTGTGGGTGTTGCCCTTTTCCATCTCTATACGGGTGCTACAGGGGTTCTTGAACCCCGTCTGCAGCGAGGCTTTCATCTGCTGTTTTTGATTCCCCTGGCATTTCTGCTGTTTCCCATGACCAAACGATCTCCCACAGATCGCATCCCCGTCTACGACTGGATTTGGGCCTTTCTTGCAGCGTTACCGTCACTCTATGTTATTCTGGATAAAGACAACCTCAATGAGCGCTGGGAAGGTGCCACCGATGTCACAACACTTCAAATCTGGATCGGTGTCGTCGTTGTGATATCACTGGTTGAGGCGGTGCGGCGATCCACGGCGCCGGCCCTGGCGATCCTGATGATGTTGGCGTTGGTTCACCTGATATTCGGCCAGCATTTCCCCGGATTTCTGTATCACAAGAAATTCAGCATAGATTGGATCATCGAAGCCTGCTACCTCTTTGACGATGAGGGAATATACGGTTCCCTTACCGGTGTATCCTCTGTGTTCGTGGCGCTCTTTGTCATATTCGGCGCCTTTATCCATGAGCTGGGACTCGGCCAGTACTTTATCGATCTGGCCTGCAAGGTGGCAGGGCGGACCGCCGGGGGGCCGGCCAAGGTGGCGGTGATCTCAAGCGCGTTTTTTGGTACCATCAGCGGGGCTGCCGCCGCCAATGTTTTTGCCACGGGCACCTTCAGCATCCCGCTGATGAAACGCATCGGGTATCGCTCCCAGTTTGCCGGAGCCGTGGAAGCCGCCGCCTCAACAGGCGGGCAGCTCATGCCGCCGATCATGGGGGCCGCCGCCTTTTTGATGGCGCAAATTACACAGATTCCCTATATCTCCATCTGTAAAGCGGCATTGCCGGCTGCTCTCTTGTATTTTTTCTGTGTGGGCGCCATGGTCCACTACGAGGCGCTCAAGTACGACCTGAAGAACATGGATGCCCTGGATGCGATTTCAGCCAAAGAGCTCCTCAGGGATTCCTACCTGTTTCTTCCGGTTGTCGTTCTGCTGGTTATGATGATCAAGGGATACTCGCCGTTTATGGGCGCCTATTACGGCATTCTCGTGGCCCTGGGTATCAGCTTTTTTGACCGAAAACGGTGGATGACACCGACAAAAATAATCGGCGCTCTGGATCGCGGTGGACGGAATCTCATTATGATCGGTTGTGCGTGCGCCGGCGCCGGCCTGATTATCAGCGTGGTGGTCAATACGGGTTTGGGTTTGCAGTTTTCAAACCTTGTCATCTCCGCAGCAAAGGGCGTCTTTCTGATTGCACTCTTTTTTATCATGATATCGGCTATTATTCTGGGCATGGGGCTTCCGGCCACCGCCGCATACGTGCTGGCGGTTTCCGTGGGCGGGCCGACGCTCATTGAACTGGGCGGCGATGTCCTGCAGGTGCACCTGTTTGTCTTTTACTTTGCCATCATGGCCTGTGTGACGCCGCCGGTTGCCCTGGCTGCCTATGCCGGTGCATCTCTGGCAAAGACCGATCCGTTGAAAACCGGTTTCGAAGCATCCCGGATCGCTGTGGCCGGCTATATTATCCCCTATATGCTCATTTACAACGCGCCGATCATGCTGGTGGGTTCATTCATGGAAATTGTGCTAGCGCTCACGTCTGCCGCCCTTGCGATCTATCTGGTTGTTATCGGGTTTGAGGGCTGGATGCTCACCGGGCTCAATATGATCGAAAGGGCGGTGTTGGTTGTCTTTGCCATTCTGATTCCGTTTCCCATTGTGTTCTCCAGAATCCAGGGAATCCTTGTCGGCCTGGTACTGTTAACCGTAATTTATCTGCTGCAGCGGACCCGGCGGGCCAAAAATCCGGTGCCACACCCGGTAAGAGCTTAACCCGGACAAACCCGCCCGACAGGGTGTAAATTCCAAAACGCAAACTTCTAATCAAACCTTTTTGATAACGGTTCAGGTTGATAGGCTGTAGGCATTTAGGCTGAGGAAGCGCAGGATTCGTAAACCTACAGCCTTTCGCCTACAGTTTAAGCAACTCAGTTACCCTTTTCCTACAGGGGCAGGAACTATCAAGGAGATACCCTTATGAGTCAGACTGAAAATCCGTTACCAGCAGCCCCCAGGCTTAAAGTGCCCGCTGACACCTGTGACTGCCACATGCATATCTATGAGAGCCGATTTCCGACCGCCTCCACAGCGATTTCCCCGCCCCCGGAAGCGCCCCTTGCGGCCTACCGGAACGTCCGGCAGCAGCTTGGGCTGATCCGGGCGGTGATCGTACAGCCGAGCGCTTACGGCAGCGACAACAGCTGTACCATGGAGGCTGTAAAGGCCCTGGGTGAAGATGCCCGGGGGGTTGTGGTGGTGGACACCTCGGTTACGGATGCAGCGCTTGTCCAGCTCACCGATGACGGCGCCCGGGGCATCCGTTTCCATATGCTCCCGGGAGGTGCACTCCCCTGGGATATTCTCGAGGAGATGGCGGCACGGGTCCACACCTTTGGATGGCATGTTCAGCTCCAGATGGACGGCCGATTTCTAATGGAAAGGGAATCGGTTCTGAAACGGTTGCCCGGCACCCTGGTGATCGACCATGTGGGGAAATTTCTCGAACCGGTCACCACCCAACATCCCGGCTTTCAAACACTCCTGCGCCTGGTCGATACCGGGAGATGCTGGGTAAAGCTTTCCGCCCCCTATGAAGTCTCAAAGGCGGGGCCTCCGTTTTATGATGATGTGGGCGCCCTGGCAAAGGCCCTGGTAAAGGCGGCCCCGGAACGGATGGTATGGGCAAGCAACTGGCCGCATCCATCGGTATCCGGGCCGGCTGTACCGAGGGATTCGGATCTGCTGGATGTTCTGCTTAACTGGGTGGGTGACGCCGCCACACGTTCCCGTATTCTCGTGGATAATCCGGCAAAACTCTATGGATTCTGAATCAAAAATTATAAGAAACGCCGATCTCTGTCACGGGTGCAGGGCCTGTGAGTTGATGTGTTCGTTTCATCACCATCGCGCCTTTTCTCCTGAATGCGCCAGCATCCGTGTCGGCCGGGACAATGCAAACGGCACCGTATCCTGGTCTGTGGATGATACCTGTGACGGGTGCCGGAACGAGACATCCATGTTTTGTATTCGATACTGCCCATACGGGGCACTGAGGCGGGAGTCCCCATGAACGATTCAAAGATAAACGGCGGGCTTGCCGGAAAGATCCTTCGGGTGGATCTGACCCAAGGATCCATCCGGACAGAACCGACCGAACCCTATGCCCGGAAGTGGATCGGGGGCCGTGCCGTCAACTCCGCTATTCTTTTACACGAGATCGAACCGGGCACGACATGGGACGACGAAAAAAATATGCTGATTTTCGGCGCCGGCGCCCTGGTCGGCACAACGCCGGGCGCAAACCGGATGTCGGTGGACACCATCAGCGTTTTTACCAACGGGAAAGGGTCTGCCAATGTGGGGGGGCATTTTGCCGCCGAATTGAAATACAGCGGATTTGACCACCTGGTCATTTCCGGAAAGGCTGAAAAACCGGTATACCTGTCTATCTGCGACGGAAGCGTGGAAATAAGAGATGCCCGCCACCTCTGGGGAAAGACGGCCTATGAGACCGAGGATACTTTGAAGGCGGATCTTGACGACCCATCGGTTCGGGTCGCCTGCATCGGTCCGGCCGGAGAAAACCGGGTTCCGGGATCCATTATACTCGTGGACCGGGCAAAGGCGGCCGGCGGCTCCGGCGTCGGTTGTGTCATGGGGGATAAAAATCTTAAAGCCATTACCGTACGCGGTCACGGTTCGATTCAGGTGGCAGATCCGGATGCAACGCTTTCAGCCATCGACGTGGCCATTGAAAAAGTCAAACAGTCGCCGTCTGCAAAAAAGATGTGGCAGAAAACACTGGCCGGCGTTTTTGCCGCAGATCCCTTGAGCCCCACATGGGATTTTCTGATGGTGGTTCGAAACGGTCAGGATGAAAGCTGGGACATCCAAAAACGGAAGCAGATCATGGATCCGGAAACCGGTGTACCGAGTCATCGTGAAAAGGTTCTGGCCTGCCATAACTGTCCCATCGGGTGCATGCCTTTTTCAAGTATCGATGACGGTAAATTCAAAGGAACCCGGGGCGAGGGATTCTGGGTCAATACGCTGATGCTGGCCACGTGGCTGGATATTGCCGAACCGGAACCGGTAATAAAAGCGTGGCTTATGATGAATGACCTGGGCCTTGATGGCGACTTTGCCACCGGTATGATCGCCTGGGCCTTTGAGTGTTATGAAAAGGGAATTTTAACAAAAAACCAGACCGACGGCCTCGATCTGACCTGGGGAAACGGGGATGCCCTGGTGGCGCTGCTGCCAAAGCTTGCCCGACGGGAAGGGCTGGGAGCGCTGCTGGCGCTGGGTCCTGTTGAAGCACCCAAAAAGCTGGGAAAGGGTTCCGACTATTTTGCCCTCCATGTAAAGGGTCAGCCATCCATCGAGCCGTTTCGGGCGGCAAAGGGCTGGGCCTTAGGCGTTGCCACCTCGCCGGTGGCCGGACGGCACCTCCGGGGCTCGGTGCTCATCGGATCCCGGTTCGGGCCGAAAAATGTCGATTTTGAGGCACATGTCTATGACGGCCAGGCCGAACATGTCTTCTGGCAGGGTCTTGCCAAGGAGATCGAAGATATCACCGGTATCTGCGTCTACGTGGGAACATGGAGCGGGGCCTATGCCATGGAGGTTTCAGACTACACGGCACTGGTAAACGCGGTGATGGGACTGGATCTGACCGAAGCCCGGTTCATGCACATTGCCCGGCAGAGCCGGAACCTGGAAAAGGCATTCAATACGCTCCAGACGGATCTTTCCCGCATCGACGATATGCCGCCAAGACGCTACATGGAAGAACCCATCAAAACCGGTCCGTACAAGGGGCACCGGGCGGAAAAAGATCAGTGGGAAAAGATGCTGGATGAATTCTATCTACTCCATGGCTGGGATGTCGCTTCCGGCTTGCAGACACGGAAAGGGTTGACCCGGTTAGACCTTGGGGATGTGGCGGAGATGCTGGCTCGGAAGGGCAAACTGATCGAAGATTCGGTTTGACTTCATGTAAGGTGCTTGGTAGAGGCAAAACCGCCATTATTATCCTTGCACCCACCCTTTTGGCGGTTGAATTTGCAGTGCTGATGGTGGTGACCTATCTTCCATCTGTAATCCTGTTTATCCCCGGACTGCTGGGGTATCTCTGAGGTGGCAGCATGAAAACAAAAATTGCAAAATGTGTTCAGGATATCGAGCCGAGTGTGATCCGGGAAATGTCCATAAAGGCATCCGGTTATACAGATGTCATCTCTCTGGGCATTGGAGAGCCGGATTTCCATACTCCGGCGGAAATCTGTGAAACAGCGCTTAATGACGCACGATCCGGCCATACCCACTACACCGCATCCAGGGGGGACGCGGATCTTGTCCAAGCATTATCAGACATGATCAGGGCCCGGTTCGATATCGATTTGAAAGAATCTCAACTGCTGGTCACCCATGGCGGAATGGGGGGGCTTAACGGTTTTATGCGCTCGGTTGTGGAACCCGGACAGCAGGTGATCGTACCCGAACCTCATTTTCCCACCTACCGGGCTCAGATCCGTTTTGCCGATGGCGAGATCGTCTATGTGCCCACCCGTTTTGAAGACGACTTTATCCTCCAGCCCGGGGATGTGGAAAGAGCACTCACGCCCCAGAGCAGGGTGCTTGTCTTAAACTCACCCAACAATCCCACCGGGAGTGTTGTTCCGGATGCTGTTCTGGATGATCTTGCGCAGCTGGCAGTGGCCCGGGATCTGCTGGTGCTCTCCGATGAAGTCTATGATCGTATGGTCTACGGAAAACCGCATTCATCGATCTATACGCGGCCCGGCATGGAAGCGCGCACCGTTGTGGTGAATTCTTTTTCAAAAGCATACGCCATGACAGGCTGGCGCATGGGGTATGCCTACGGGCCTGCCTGGTTGATTGATGAGATGCTGAAGGTGGTGACCTATCAGACAAGCTGTGCAAGCAGTGTGGGACAACGGGCGGCACTGGCCGCCCTGAAGACCGATGGGGCCGCATTCGATGCCATGGCCAAAGAATTTGAAAATCGGTGCGAATACGCCTGTCAAAGACTTTCCCGGATGCCCGGTGTTGAGGTGAAACCGACGGCGGGTTCTTTTTATATCTTTCCCCGGATCGAAGGGATCATTTCCGACTGTAAGCAGTTTGCCTTTGATCTGCTCGATCAGGAGCAGGTTGTCGTGGTGCCGGGCGCTGCCTTTGGCCCGTCCGGGAAAGGATTTGTGCGCATCGCCTGTACCGTGGGTAAGGAAAAGCTTGTGGAAGCCATGGATCGGATCGAACGGTTTGTGCGGCGTTATGCATCTTGATCCTCGTTGGCTGTGATAAAAAAACAGATATTTTAACCGCAGACACCCGCAGACGATACGCGGACAGGATATTGTTTTTGCCTTTCAGGCATAAGCTGGGATCGTATCCCGGAGGTTAAATTTCTGCGCCCGGCCAGCCGCGGCGAAGCCTTGGTGAAGACGGGTCTGCGTCTGTCGAACGAGAGAAGCGAGTGGGCGGTTAATTATACATAATTGATAAATGAAAGATCATATCAAAAAAAAGCTCATCGAGATCGTCGGCGCCGACAGCTATTCGGATCAATTGATCGACCGGGTCGCCTACTCCTATGACGGCTCCTCTTTCTCCAGCCGGCCGGATTGTGCGGTCTGGGTGACAAATGCCGAACAGATTTCACAGATACTCCACTTTGCAGACCGGGAGCGGATACCGGTTGTGCCTCGAGGTGCCGGCACGGGGATCAGTGGGAATGCCGTACCGGTCAACGGCGGCATCGTTCTTGATCTGAGGCGGATGAATCGGATCCTGTCCATCCGGATCTCCGATCGGCTGGCAGTGGTTGAACCGGGTGTTGTCTACGACGATTTCCAGGCTGCGTTGGAACCGTATGGATTTTTCTTTCCCCCGGATCCTGCCAGCGGAAAGGTCTGTACGCTCGGCGGAAATGTGGCCACCAATGCCGGGGGGGTTCGAGGTGCTAAATACGGTACCACCCGGGATTATGTCCTGGCCCTAAAGGTCGTGCTGGCGGATGGATCGATGATGCGGGTGGGTGCGGAAACCATGAAGAGTTCTTCGGGGTACGATCTGGCCCGGCTTTTTGTGGGATCCGAGGGCACCCTGGGCATATTTACCGAAATAATGCTCAAAACTGCTCCAAGACCTGCTGAACGCGCCACTGCCATGGCCACGTTCGATCGTCTGGAAAATGCCGGGGAGGCGGTCACCCGGATCATGCATTCGGATGTAACCCCCAGCGCCTTGGAACTGCTCGATACCACCGTTGTGGAGATGATCCGGAAGCATTCCTCTGTGGCACTGCCGTCTGCCGAGGCCCTGATTCTGGTGGAGACCGACGGATCGGATCAACAGGATGTACACAACCAGATGGGGCGGCTCGTATCGGTATTCGACCGATGCGGCGCCGGTAAAGTTGAAACGGCTCGAACAGAATCGGATGCCCTCCGGCTCTGGTCCATTCGCAAATCCATCGGCGGACTCATCGGTGCCATCGATCTTGATTTTATGCCGGAGGATCTGACCGTCCCCATGAGTCGAGTGACCGAATACCTCAGGCGATGCCAGGAGATATCAAAAAAACAGGGACTAACGATCCTCAATTTCGGACATGCCGGCGACGGGAATTTTCACACGAACATTCTCTATAATTCCACCGATGCCGGACATCTTGCCAGGCTGGCAGCCGCCCGATATGATCTGCACGCACTGGCCTGTGAGCTGGGCGGTACGTTGACCGGTGAGCACGGCATCGGCATCAGCAAAGCGGATTTTATGCCCCTTGAACACGACCCGGTGGCATTGCGGGTTATGCGCACCGTAAAAAACGCCCTGGACCCGAACAATATCCTCAATCCGGGTAAAATGGGGTTGTCGGGGGGCGGTTGAAAGAGGGGGTAAAACTCAAAGCAATGCGTGAATAAGGGTGCGTATGGGAACCGGTGAGATTTTTCTGCATTGAAAACCTGGTTCTTTCGGACCATCGAAAATCTCACTGTGCGAGGCCTGAGAAAGGTGGCTCTGCCCTATTGTTTTGTCTATAAAATCACAAATTCCAAGCATCAAATTACAAACAAATCACAAATCACAAACTCCAAATTGGCTCAAAACGATTGTTTTTTTGTTTGGGATTTTGAATTTCGGCCATTGATATTTGTTTGTTTTTTGGGATTTGTTATTTGAAAATTCAATACGGCCATAAACTTTGATCAAAGCCAATCCCCTCTGGGCTAGCCAAAAAAGTCTGGTCCCTATAGCCAGGATTCTATATTCGGGTTTTCGGATGACCAGGAAACAGTAAAAGGAGACAGTAACGGATGGAACAACTTCTGAAAACACTGGATGATGCCTATACGGTCGAGGTTTTAAAAGACATGATCCGCATCCCGTCTGTTGTCGGCGACGAAGGTGCGCTGGCGGAATATATCCATACACAGCTATCCGCTATGGGACTCGACTGTGAACTCCATGAGATTGAACCCGGGCGGTCGAATGTCTATGCAAAGCTAAAAGGCGATCTGCCCGGCCCGAAGCTTCACTTTAACGGGCACACCGATACGGTGCCGGTTGTGGAAGACTGGGATACCGATCCGTTTACACCGGTTGAAAAGGACGGGCGGCTGTACGGACTCGGGGCATGTGATATGAAAGGCGGTCTTGCCTGCATGATGAACCTCATGAGGGCGTTTGCACGATCCGGTTACCGGTTTGGCGGGGAACTCTCTTTTTCTGCGGTGATCGATGAGGAGGCATACAGCAAAGGGGCAAAGGCCATGATGGAGACCGAGTACGGCAAAATGGATGCTGTTGTCCTGGCGGAACCGTATCCGGGCGATGAGGAAAAGCCGATTCCCCTGGGAATTACCGGAAAGATTTTATACGATGTGCTTGTAAAGGGGAAAGCTGCCCATGCCTTCAGTCCGCAAAACGGTGTTAACGCGGTTGAAGAGGCGGGTAAAATTCTTGCCAACCTGGATAAACTCCACTTTCTGTCCCATCCTGATTTCGGCACCGGAAACTATTCCACCATAAAGATCGAGGGCGGTTATAATATCTATTCGGTGGTGGTGCCGGACCGTTGCCGTTTTGAGATAAACCGGCTTCTGGTCCCCGGTGAAACCGCAGCACGGGCGATATCCGAGATGGAGGCACTGGTTGAATCTTTAAATCTTGAATCGACGGTGGAGGTGAAAACCAAGCCGCCCATGTACGAGGCCTACGTTATGAGCAAAGATGCACCTATTCTGCAGGTATTTGATTCGGTCTACCGGGAGGTGATGGGAAAGGCCCCTGCCTATGTCCATTCCAGCGGCATTACCGACGCCAATGTGTTTGCCGGGGAAGGGGGTATCGACTGTCTGCATTTGGGGCCCCGTCGCGGCGGGGCGCATCAGAAAAACGAATACGTTCCCCTTGAATGGCTGCCGAAAGTGTCAGAAATGTTTGCTATGATTGCCGCGCGGTTTCTAAAGGCGGCGGAGTAGACCCAAAGATTGAATATTGTCCATCGAATATTGATAAACTCGTAAAAAGTCCTAATACCGTCATGCCGGACTTGATTCCCGTTGAAGACGGGATCTTCGACCGGCATCCAGAAAGTACCGTAATCGCTGGATTCCGACTTGTCCGCCTGCGGAGGGTTTGTGCGCGCCAGGACAACCATGCAGATACATTCTGTGTCTCTATGACCCGGAGCGGCTTATTGGGCGATTGCCGGCTGGACCTTCTTAAGTATCTTTACATTCAGTTTCTTTTTCCCGAACCACCGCGCCTTTTTATATTCGTTTAACTTCATGGCGATATCGACCCGGTTCCGGTAACGGCTGTTGGTCCGGTCCGTGACCACAAAGGTTCCGAGTTTTTCGATGAAGAGTTCGGTGCCGAATGGGACAAAGTTTGCTGCACACCGCTTTTTCCCCACACTCAAAGCCTTGCAGATGTTTTCCCCGTTTGCCGAGATGCAGGGATCGCCGTAATTCTGTCTTGGGTCGCCGACATTATAGGCGGTAACGATCCGGATGGTTTCACTGACAATCCGGTATTGCAATGCCGCATTGTCTGCTCTTGCCATGAGCGTATTTTCCGGAAACAGATATGCCCCTTCATCCGCTGCGGCCGTAACCGGGAAAACGGCCAACAGCAGAAACAGACCCAGTATCGAGTATTTTTTCATAACCCATAACCCCCCTTTCGCAAATGCCAAAGGTTTAGACGATTGACGCCTTCGCAAAAAATCAGACGACTAAAATTCAAACCACCATATATTGATATTTCACTATAATAAAATACAATATATAGCGTGTTACACCCATTTTCAAGACTTTTTACGAGATCTTCACTATTTTCACCAAATCGGGTTTGCAGACTTCCGATTCTGGTGACCGCCGATATCCTTAAAGGGCTACCCGGCGGTTTATTTGTCGAAAAATTTAATGATTATTAATGTTTTGCCGATATATAGAGGATAGAAAGATATTTTTCGTTCAGAGCAGCTTCTGGAAGCGTTGACGATTCAGGCGCAGGAGAATGTCGAATAGGGATCACATCGGCTGACCGGGCAGATACTGCTGGAACAGGGCCTCCTCACAGAGTCACAGATTAATCAAGTACTCGAAACAGGAAATACCTATATTTACACACCCATTACGGGTAGAAAATTTCAATATCCACTGACCTATCAGATAATTTATCCGGGAACAAGGGGTAACCGCTATTTTTGCAATCCTACATGGGAGAATCCATCGGTTTGTCATAACCGGTTAACTCGACGTAGCCTTGCCCTTTAATCGATTTTCGATTCTTTGTGCCCGTCACCGATACAGACCCTTCCCAATAGGTGATCCCGGTGGTCATGGACGTCCGCATCTCCTGATCTTTGAATCGGGGAGAAACGGTGAGCGCCATTGAAAGGGGTGGGATGCTGATTTGCCAGCCGGACGGATAGACTGCATCCGAAAATGTGCTTTTCCAGGTGTTCAACACCTTTATGTTTAGGTCGTTGATCCGCAACAATTTGGAATCGTTTCGGAAATCAACGTAAGTGCCGCTCGATGCCGGGCTCAGGGCGCCGTCTTTTTTTCTGAGCAAATAGATCATTACTTCCGTTTTATCCGACAACTGCAGGCTGAACCAGTCCCAGCCCACAATGCCCGGTTCCAGAGAAGTCGAGCTGAATTCGTGGTCCATCCAGGAAATCCCCGTGACAGCTGTCGGTGTGCCGTTAATCGTCAGCGTCCCCACGGTTTTGAGCCGGGTAATCGAATAATAACAGCTCGCCCTGTTACGGGCTGAACCTTTCCGGCTGTAGCCTGAATCTCCGTGAAGGATCGGAGGCTTTAAAGGGGTTGCGGTAAGGTTAAAGGAAAAATCTTCGGCAGATGCCGTGAGGTGGTGATCCTGGGGGGTGATACGCATGCGCCAGTTTTCAATAAAGAGCTCGATTCCGGTATCTGTCCTGTTGACGCCTGCCATATTCAGTGCGTTTCGCGCCATACGTTGTGCATACAGGTGTTTTTTCCCGGAAATATCTGAAACCGCTGCATGCCCGAGGTATATTTGTCCGGTTCTCCAGGCCGACGGCGGCCGGGGCCAGAATTTTTCAAAGCCGGGTGGATCCAACTGGCGCCTGAAAAAGGTCAGTTGAAACCCAAAGGATCTGTCTGAATCACCTTTAAGGTTGCCGGTATAATACCACCATTCAGTCCGATATCCCGGATGGGGTCCATGATCTTTCGGAAACCGGAATCCACAGGGACCGGTCACCGAGTGATAGGAATTCTTCTCTTCGGCACCGGCCGGTATACAGAAAAGCGGGATGAATAAGAGAATCAATAAAATAAGATTCTTCTCCAATATCGTTGGAGAAGAGGATTCAAGGATTCCAGGGTTCAAGGATCCAAGCGTTTGTTTTCTATAGACGTTATCCGAACCTTTCATATTTCATACCCGATGCGCCATGCTCAATCATTCAAAGCCGATAGAACTCACTTGCGTTTTCAGCTTGGAGCCTCCAGCAGGGTAACCGAATTTGGGTTAGGTGTTTAGTCCAATATTCCTTTTTGATCAGATTTATAGTTTCGATGGCTGAATTTGTATTAAACAGCGAAAAGATTTAACGTCGAACATCCAACGCCCAGGTAGCGAAGACTCCGACATCGAACGTCGAATATAGATGACGCTACGCTTTATCCATATTAATACAAACGAACAGCGGCGTGTGCGCTGTATGTTGTTCAGTCTTTTTTAAATTGGCAGAATACATTATTCGATGTCGGTGTCCTTGCTTACCTGGACGTTCGATGTTCGACGTTCATTTTTCAATAATTCCTCGATAGATATTAAAATCAAATACTCAAAATCCCAAATGCGACTACCCTGGAGCATGCAGCCTCCAGCCTTGAGCTTTCAGCTTCCAGCATCCTCTTATCTTGTCCGCAACAATGTCGCCGGCGGTTCCCGAAAGACCAGCCGGATGGCCGGTAATGCCGCTGCAAGGGCGGTGAGAATTATCAAGGGGAGCGACATCCCCAGTGTTGCCCAGTCGACGCCGAACGTAAAGGTCCAGCCGAATGACTGCCGGTTGATAACATATACCAGAAGGTGGGCGAGAATAAACCCGCATGCCAGGCCGGCGAATTCCCCCACAAATACCATAAATGCGGCTTCCCAGAATATCATGGACCGGATCTGGCCGTGATCGGCGCCCACTGCAAAAAGTGTATTGAGCTGCCGGGATCTTTCCAGCACCGATACCGTCAATGTCGTGGCAATGCCCAGGGCGGCAATGATCAATGCGATGATAAGCAGTATGGTTGTGATGGCAAAGGTTTCGTCAAAGACTTTTAGAATCGATGCCCGGAGTTCATAACCGCCGATCATATCCAGGTTTTCCCCACCCTGTCTGATGATCTCATTCCGAAGATCCGCCACCGCCCCGGCCATGTCTCCGGTGCGGTCCTTTATATAAAAACGGACGCCACTCCAGCCGGGGTCGTGAAACCGTTTTTTGAATGGGTGCCATGAATAAAAGACAACTCCCCCGAATGTCCGGTAGTCCCGGACGATTCCGATAACGGGAAGTTCAACCAGGGAAGCCTCGACCTGGGCGCGATAAATATCCCCGACCCGTAAACCGGTTCGGTTTGAAAATACCTCCGAAATCAGCACACCGTCTCCGGTTACCGCTCGGTTTCGGATATTTATCGGTGATTTTCCCACCCATACAAAGTCGCCGTACTCAAGAAACACCGCCATATCAAAGACCTCCAGTTCGTATGGAAATCCCGAATAGGTTAGTGAAAAACGGCGGTTCGGAACAATATCCACATTGGCGGTCAAATCCTTAAGAATGGCTTTCGTTTTTTCGGATATGGGATATTGAAACCGGTTCAGTTCTCCCATGTGCGTGGTCAGAAAGAGATCGCCGTTTACGGTTTGGCGGACCCACAGGGAAACGGTCTGGCGGAAGCTGAAGACCATGATGACCAGCGCGGTAAAAAGTGCGACTGCCGTTATCAACGCGCCCACCGGAACGGCGGTCCGGGTTCCGCTGTGGCTGACATAGCGGCTGCCCAGGTATGCGGATATGCCGGCTGTTTTTTGTAGTACCGGAGAAAGGATGTGTCCCGTCTTTTCGATAAGCCACGGGGCGGTTAAAGAAAATCCTGCAAAAAGTAAAAACATCGCCAGATAACCCGGAAGCGGTATGCCGAAATATCCGGGTAGTTTTGACAGGGGTATCACAGAAAGAATACAGCAAAAACCGATCCATGCGAGGTGCCTGGGTGGTTTTCGGTTCCGGGAGGCGACCCGGGAGAATTCCATGGCCTCTTTCGGAGCAGCCTGCATGGCTTCCCGGGCCGGTTGAAAGGCGGCCAGGACGGCGATGGCCGATGTGACCCAGAAGCTTAATAGAATCTCCCAACCGCTCAAGGCCAGCGTGTCGACCCGCACCCGGACAAACAGGGTGGTAATGGTTTGGCTGATCCCTTGAACCAGAAACTTTACCAAAACCGCGCTGATGGGTATTGCCAGGATCCATCCGAGAATGCCTAAAAAGGCGCCCTCTGCCAGGAAGATGTTGAATAAAAGGCGTCTGGAGGCACCTAAAGACCGAAGAATTGCCAGCTCCTGTTGCCGTGAAGCAGCGTTGCGCGCGACCAGGCTGTAGACAAGAAACATCCCCACAAAGAGGGATGCAAAGCTCAGTATGGACAGGTTCAGATCATAGGATCGGATCAGATTTCGTCCGCTGATTCTTGCTGCAGAAGGATCTGTTCGAACAATACCGCCTGGAAGCGTCTGCCACAGGTTTTCGATGTCTGCCCGGGCGGCGGCCGGTTTAAGCTTTATATCGATTCTCTCCACCCTGCCGTAAAGGCCGGTAAATTCCTGAAAGGTTGCGATGTCTGTGACCCCGACCCGGCCACCTTCAATCAGGGCCAGACCCTCGGCATCCAGAAGGCCGAGGATGCGGAATTCCTTTTTCTGGTGCATATGCTCCAAAAGGATCTGATCGCCCGGTGAGGATCCGATCTGCCGGGCCATGGAATTGCCCATGAGCAGGGTGTAGGGTTCCTTTAACAGATCGATCCATGTCAGGGGGTCTGATGCGCGATCTTTCGAGATCTGCCAGTTTCGGAAACGGTGGTCCAGAATCGGATCCAGACCGATGAGCATAAATGGGTCTGTGCCCTCCCGGTCGGTTTGCACATAGGCGGTTAAAAGGGGGGAGGCGGCCTTAACGGCAGGATGCGTTATTAATTTTGAAATGAGGGATTCCGGAACGCGGCCCCCCGGCTGGATCAAGACATGCTCGGCGCTGCCGGCAAAAAGATTCATGCTCTTTTCAAAGGAATCCAAAGATGCATGGATGGACAGCCGGACACTGGTGAAAACGGCAGCCCCCAGTGCGATTCCAAAAATAACCGTTGCCGTTCGCCACGGATGCTTTCGAAAATTTCGCAGGCTGAACCAGCTGTAAAGCTTTAGAAAAAAGATTAATTGTCGCATGGACGGTCCGGAATCATGCCGTCTTTTAAAAAGACGGTTCTATGGGCAAAAGGATCCGCCAAATCGCTATGGGTTGCAATCATCACCGTGCGTCCCCATTTCCGGTTGAGTTCTGCCAGCATTTCCATGACGATACGGCCGTTTCGGCTATCCAGATTTCCGGTGGGTTCATCGGCTAAAATGACTGCCGGGTCATTGATAAGCGCTCTTGCGATTGCGGTGCGCTGCATCTCTCCCCCCGCAAGCTGGGCCGGAAGATGCCGGAGCCGGTCCGAGAGCCCCAGCCAGGCCAAAAGATCGGCTGCCTTGGGTTCGGCCACCGAAAGAGGACTTCCTGCCAGTAGCGCCGGAAGACAGACGTTTTCGAGCACATTGAGTGTGGGAAGAAGATTAAATGTTTGAAAAATCATGCCCACGACCTCCCGGCGGAAACGGGTCAACGCACCGTCATCGGCATTATTCAGATCATAGCCGTTTACCGAAGCCGTTCCGCTGGTTGCCCGATCCAGGCCGGCCAGCACCGAAAGCAGGGTGCTTTTCCCCGAGCCGCTGTTTCCCTTGAGTACCACCAGATCGCCTTTGGCAATATCCAGATCCACCCGGTTGATGCCGATGACCTCACGGTCGCCCAGATGATAAATCCTGGAAAGTCCTCGGGTTAAAATGAGTGAATTTATTACGTCCTCTTTCATATTCAATCCTGTACAAACTTATGCAACACGGATCTTGACAAGAGATATGTTCATTAATATCATGGGATATTGTCAATCGCAATAATGAATCATATTTATCAAGGGCATTTATCATGCAAAAAGTATCCTTCTCATTTCCGCCTGACTTTATTGATCAGCTTGACCACGAACGAGGGACTCTTTCGCGCAACCAGTTTGTTTTGCGATTGCTGAGGAGTGCGCTTCGGGACCAGCAAGAGAGTGCTCTCCATGCAATCACGGCCGAGGTTTACGGCGACAGTCTGTTTGCCCGGGAAGAGGAACGACTCGCAGAAGATTTTTTCGAAATTGCGCCGGAGGCCGAACTATGAAGATCAAACGGAAACAACCGGTTCGGGGCGAAGTGTATCTCTGTCAGTTTGATCCTGCCCGTGGGTCAGAGCAGGCAGGTACGCGACCGGCCGTTATCGTGGAACGTACTGCTTTTTCATCTGTAGCGGCAAAACGACATGTGCTTGTTGCTGCTATTACCACCAATCCTAAGTGTGAACGGTTACCTTTTTGTGTCAGGCTCGAAGCTGGAAAGGGAAAAGTGCTTAAAGCAACGAGCTACCTCAACACAAGCCACATCCATGCCTTTTCAAAGGACAGGCTTCTGAAGAAAATGGGGAAGTTGACATCCGGAGAAATAGCAGAAATGGACCTCGCACTTCGACAGATGCTTGATCTGTAGCACGAATATTTCAGGAGGCATACACCATGCAGATGATTCAAGGCGGAAGAACCACTTACGGGACGGCCATCGGGGTGTTGATGCTGGATACAATTTTTCCCCGGGTGCCGGGAGATATCGGAAACGCCACCACCTGGAAGTATCCGGTCTGTTATCACATCGTCAAGGGCGCCTCCACCGGCCGGATCATGGCCGAGACACCGGACCCCGACTTGATCGACCCGTTTATAAAGGGGGCGCGATCCCTTGAGAAAATGGGCGTGCGGCTGATTACAACCTCCTGTGGATTCTTAGGGCCCTTTCAACCCTATATAGCGGAAGCGGTGAAAATACCGGTCATCACCACATCCCTTATCCAGGTGCCGTCTGTCTCCGCCATGATCGGCGGGCGGAAGGTGGCAATACTGATGGAAAGGGTCCATATCATGAAGGAAAACCATTTCAGCGGCGCGGGCTGGTCTTCAGAAGATATTCCGGTGATCATCCACGGGATGCCCGATGATGCCTATTTCCCGACGGTTTTTATCGGAAACAGCCTAACAGCTGATATCGGTCGACTTTCCGCGGACATAAAAGCGCTTGGGGACACCCTGATTAAAAGACACCCGGAAGTCGGTGCGGTGGTTTGCGAATGCACAAACTTTGTCCCGTTTAATCGAATGCTTCAGGAGGTTGTCAAGGTGCCGGTGTTTGACATCGTCACCCTGGTCCATTCGGTATGCGAGGCATCGGTTCGGACAGAGTTCCATGGATTTTTATAGAAGCTGCTTCATTGGCGCGAAGACGCAAAATCATCCTTTATCGTTTTAAATGCTTCCTCCATTACCCCGAGAACCTGGTCAAAATCCTTTTTGGTATGTGCAGCACCGAAACCGTGGTGAGCGGGGCCGCCGCCGTAATCACAGAAAGAAACCCCACGCTGTGCGGTCTCTTTTACAAAAGAGAGCATGATATCTCTTCGATGGGATAAAACATCTTCATAGTTTAAGGGTTCTTTTTCTATCCCCATCATGAGACCGAACCGGGCACCATGTCGGGGAATAAAGACAGGAATCCCCAGGTCGTCGACCATTTTATCCAACCGGCTGTAAAAATACCCGGCGTTTTCCAGAAGATTCGGATAAAAATCCGGGCGGGTGATTTCTCCGCAGAAGGCGAGCCCGCCGAGTATGCTCATTAGATGTGCATTGAAGGTTCCGCTGTGCTGAACATCGCCTGCCGGTTTGTATCGATCCATGATTTGGGCGGGTCCGCAGATGGCGGAAAGCGGGAGCCCGCCACCTAAGGCTTTGCCGATGGTGCAGATGTCGGGTGTTACACCGAGGTCCTGTTGGGCCCCGCCGGTGCTCTTTCGAAAAGAGCTTAAGATTTCATCGAAAAACAGAAGCACGTCGTACTCCCGGGTCAGTTCCCGGAGCCCTTCAAGATACCCAGGCTGGGGTTTAATGCCCCCGGAGTTAAAATCGATCGGCTCCAGAATCACTGTGCCCACCTCCCGATGATGTTTTTTGAGCGCGGATGCCACCGCGTCGAGATCGTTAAACGGCAGGGCGATGATAAACTGGCTCATGGGTTCGGGGATCCCGGGGGACTCTCGATAATCGGAAGCATTTTTTAACGCTTCCCGGGGCGGGTGCCCCCCGATGTAGGTGTGTTCGTGATATCCGTGAAAATGTCCCACAAATCGGATAATCTTGTCCCTTCCGGAAACCGCCCGGCAGAGCCTGAGCGCATGAAGTGTCGCTTCGGTGCCTGAATTCGTAAACCGGACCATATCGGCACAGGGGATCAGCCGGGATAGAATCTCTGCCAGTTCGATGTGATAGGGCATATCTGCAGAGCAGCAAACCCCCAGCTCCGCAACTTTGTTGATGGCCCGGCGCACCGCCGGATGGCCGTGGCCCAGCAGGACGGCCCCGTGGCCGCAGGCCATGTCCAGGTACTCCTTTCCGTCCACATCGAAGAAGCGGGATCCGTCGGCTCTTGAGACATAGATCGGGTGCCCGAGCGCCTGGTTTAATCGAACCGCCGAACATACACCGCCGGGGAGTACCTTTTTTGCCCTTTCAAACAGCTCTGCATTCATCATCGGTTTCCTTTCGTTATGCGGTTGCCCGTTTACTTTGATGTTGCAAGTTTGAAATATTTTAAACTATTGTGCCTGTATCCAAACGGATCCGGTACGGAGTACATACAATGTTAACGGCTTCCCCGTCAAATCATACCGGCCGGATTTTGAAATGCTCAAACACGTTGGCATTGATGATTGGATAATGAATCCACCAAACCAACGGCGGACAAGAATTGAATATTTTTAGGAAATAGGAGAGGCGCATGCACTCACAAAAGGAACTGGTTATAATGGATGAAAACGACAATGTCGGCATCATCAAACAGGCGGTTCAAAAGGGCGGGAAAATAGACATTAAAGGCGACCGATTCAAGGATGTTATCGAGATAAAGGAAGATATCCCCTTCGGGTTTAAGGTTGCCGTACGGAATATTCAAAAAGATGAAATAATTTTAAAGTTCAATGAAGCCATCGGTGTTGCCATTGTTGGGATTGAAAAGGGTGAAATGGTGCATGTGCACAATATTGAAGGGTTGAGGGGGCGCGGAGATCTGGCCTGAACAGCAGCGTCTCAACTGTTATTTCTTTGCTTTTTGTACAGGCAAATTTATTTGGGATATTTTCGATTGAATATTCAATTTTCCATCTACAATTTTCAATTCCGGCTTGCCCGGATTAGGGAGCTGTAAAATGAGCAGAAAATTTTTAGGGTATCCACGCCCCGACAATACCGCCGGGATACGAAATCACGTATTGATCCTTCCTGTTCAACGGCAGGTGAATCCTCTTGCACAAAAAATCTATGAATCGGTGCCGGATACCCGGGTATTTATCTGCTCGGGTGAGTTGGGGCGCCCCCGAAATGATCGACTGGTCCTTTACCGGACACTTGTAGGGTTGGGGCTGAATCCGAATACCGCATCGGTCCTGGTGGTGGGGTCTCGTAAAGAGGCCGGTTATGACGAGCTTAAAGCGGAAAAGATTATACAGGCCCTTTCCGCATCCGGAAAGCGGGTCGAGGTGCTGATGATGGCTGATGAGGACGGTTTTTATCAGTCCATTGGGAAGGGCATCCGCGTGGCCCGGGACATGGTCTGGGAGGCCAGTCAGGCGGTGCGGGAACCGGTTGATCTGAAATATTTGAATCTGGGTGTAAAATGCGGCATGTCAGACTCCACTTCCGCCATTTGCGGAAACCCCACCGTGGGCAAGGTGTTCGATATATTGACCCAGGCCGGTGGAAAGGCGGTATTTTCCGAAACCACGGAAGTTATCGGCGCAGAGCATATCCTGGTCAAACGGGCCAAAAACGATACGGTGGCGAAAAAATTGCTGCAGGCAGTGGAAGAGACCGAAGAGAAAGCAAAACAGACCGGAGAGGATATCCGCACCACCAACCCGATTCCTGAAAACATTGCCGGGGGCCTGTCGACGCTGGAGGAAAAGTCTCTGGGCGCCATCGTAAAGGCGGGAACTTCCCCCATCCAGGATGTGATTCAGTATGCAGAGCAGATGCCCCATGCCGGCCTCTATTTTATGGATGCCTGGATGTCCTCGTTGTCACTGCCCACCGGCTATGCTGCATCCGGCGCCCAGCTTTTTCTCTACCAGATGGGCGGCCAGGGAATACCCGGAAGGGCGTTTCCGGCACCGGCGGTCAGCAGCGGCGTGGTGATCCCGATCATGTATTTGACCGGAAACAGCAATACGTATGAGCGGGCCCAGGACACCATCGATTTTAATTCCGGAACCGTTCTGGAGGACCTGGAAACCCCTGATGAGGCTGCCGATCGGCTCCTGGACTGGATCCTGAAGGTTGCCTCGGGTGCAAAGACAAAAGCAGAAACCATCCGGTTTGCGGATCCCATCGAATTGTATTTTCAGGGACCCAGTTTGTAGTTCAGACCGCGTTGTTCTGCCTGAAAAAATAGCTGTGACGCTTTAACTGTCGCGGGGTTGAATGAAAATTGGACAGTGCGCGGTCTGGGTTAGGGGGTTCAGAGTTCAGCGTTCAGGGTTAATCGCTCCGCGATTGTTTTTCTATATCATGGATTTCATTTGGTGAAGAAATTACGCAATCAACCTCTGAACCTTTGAACGTTGAACCCTTGAACCCGACTCTTTAGCTGAATCGCCCCAGCACGGTTTCCAGATGTTTTTCCATTGCAAGGGCTGCCTGGTCCGGGTCTTTCTGCTTGATGGCCTGCAGGATGGCTTCGTGCTCCCGGAGGGTGACGGCGCCGATTACGTCCGGATCATTGTCCTGCCTGTGGGGATGGGCGATGGTGTTCCGGGCGGTGAGGGTTACCATCGAACAGAGGACGGGGTTTTTTGAAAGCGCGGCAATTTTTATGTGAAACCGGTGATCCTGGGCCGTGCCGGATTCCCCGCTTTTTACCTGGCTGCGGAATGTCTCATGAACGCGGATCAGTTCTATAAGATCTTTTCTGTCTGCGTGTTCGGCTGCAAGCCTGGCTGCGTTGACCTCCAAAATAATCCGTGTCTCTATCAGAGAGCCGAGATTGTCCTTTTCAGGATCGATCACGTTTTCAATGAGACCCTCCAGTGCATTTGTGCCCAGGGCGGCGACATAGGTTCCGCTCTGGGGAAGGGTTTTTAAGACCCCGTAGAACTCAAGCCTTTTGAGGGCTTCCCTTACATGTCCGCGACCGACGCCGAATTTTTCGGCAAAAGCTCTTTCAGGGGGAAGGCGATCACCCGGTTTCAACACATCTGATGCGATCAGGTCCCTGATCTGCTTGATGATCACATCCGCCGGTTTTTTAACTGCGATTTCCTTTAATTTATCGAAAACTTTCTTATGATCTGAACCCATTGGCCACCTTGTTTGGACAATAAAAAAGAGGAAAACATCTGAATTGACAGGTGGTTAACCAAAAAAGGCGGCAGGTGTCAAGAAAAAAATGGAGCTGTCCAGCAACTTTTTGTGAAAGAGAGCGTCTTATAGATTCCACCAAAATATTATCTTAAACGCTATACTACAGGATGCCGGTAAACCGTTTCCTCACCACCGCCTGATACACCATGGTAACCAGCGTATAGATATCAAATACAGGGAGCCCGACCTCTTCCTGGATGTCGGCCGCATAGGGGGGCATGTTGGTGCACTCCAAGACGATGGCGCCCACATCCGGGTAATTAAAGATCATCTCTTCGGCAACTTTAACCAGTTCGTTTTTTGATTTTTCGACGTCCAGCACCAGCTTGTCTTCGAGAAGAACCCTTGAAAACTCGTCCTCGTCCTCTGTGCCCACAATCACATGGGGAATGTTTTCAACCCCTACTGCGGATAGATGCTCTTTTGTAAGGGATTTGCCGTGGACGGTGATGATGCCGACTTTCTGCTTCGGTTTCAGCATGGCGTAAACCATGGGAACCTGCATGAGACTGGAGGTAAAGACCGGGACATTGACCGCCGATCTCATCTCTCTATGAAACAAGGCGAGAAAACCGCAATTTGTTGTAATGGCCCGAACGCCTTCTTTTTCGAGTTCTTTTGCACCCTGTACAAAGGCATCCACCAGGCTCATATCCGCCTTGCGGACCACGGCATCCGGGGTGGCGTTTTTAACGACTTTGTAGAGCACCGGAAAATCCCATGTCGAGGCATTGCCCATATCCCCCGGAATTCTCGGAAACCGTGTTTCGAGCATGAGAATGCCCATGGCATAGCCGAAAATGTTTTTACCTCCCCGTACTTTCATGGATATATCCTCCTTTTTTTGCTGTACATTCAAAATACACGGGACAGTGTACCAGGGACTCGCTCCCAGTCAACCCAGGATCAACCGTTGGGGGTCGCAGCGGGTTCTTAAGATATCCAGTTCGTTCTGAGTGGGGGGTGCAATGGGCAGGGCCCGGGTGATGTCCATTTCAAAACCCATATTGTCAAGGATTTGCTCCGGCGTGGTTCCCGGGTAATATGTGTCCAGATACATCCGTTTTGACCGGGCATCGAATTTCATCATGGCCATATTGGTGATGACCGCAGCCGGCCCTCCCGCACAAAGCCCGAGCGCCTCCCTTCCTCCGGGTCCGTTGATCCAGCCGGGGCTGGTCAGATAATCGACTTCCGGTACGAATTTCCTTTTCTCCTGCTGCATGAAGATGATGGTTCGATCCACAAAAGAGGCCACGTCACACGCACCGCCGCTTCCAGAGAACCGGACCTTGGGCGCCATATAGTCTCCGATGACGGTCGAATTCAAATTACCGTAAGGGTCTATCTGGGCAGCACCGATAATGCCCACAACCTGTTTTCCGGTGTGCCGGTTCTGCATGGTGGCAAATGCATCTGCCAGGCTGCCGTTTACAGACGTCCAGTACATGATCCTCGAGTCTGCCACCGACAAGGGGATCTCTTCCAGTTTCGAATCGATGGCGCCGGTTTCAAAAAAAGTAATACTTTCTGGAGCACTGATATGTTTGGCTGCCATTGCGGCGAGTAGAGAAATGCCCGTTCCGCAAAAGACAATATCTCCGTCTGTTATCTGTCGTGCCGCGGTAATGGCCATCATTTCACGGGCGGTAAAGTCGGTCATCGCAACCTCCAATTTATTTTCTGTCCAGGCCGACGGCATATCCGGTCACAGGGTCTGCTTTGATATTGTCGATCTGCGTCTTATCGATGAGATCGAGCAGCTGACGGTGGGTTTCGGCGCCGAAGATGAATCGATCCAGATACGCCTTATACCGGGTGTCTTCTTTTGCCGCGTTTCGATACTCGTTCAGTTGATCCGTATCATAATCGTAATATCGATAACAGGCCGTGGGGTATGCGCCATAGGGCACCGGGACGACAGCATCGACATTGAAGAAAGGGATCTGGTTCAGATCCGGGTTTTCTCTCAGTTGGGCCTTATCCACAAGCTCCTCACAGGTGATGATCAGATACTTTGCGGCTTTGGCCTGTTCGACGTCTGCAAATGAAAGGCCTTCAATGCGTGCCGTGCCGTGGGCATCGGCTTTCTGGACATGTATAATGGTTACATCCGGATAGATGGCCGGAACCAGTACGACCTTCGGGGTCTTGCCCCAGCCGCCGAACGGGTTTTCCAGCACCACCAGCTTTTTGTCCGGAAGCTTGTCATCAGCTGCCCGGACCGTTTCATCGTATCCCCATTTGTTGACGATATCTGAGCCCAGAGAGGATCGTGTCGGCAAAAACGGAACACCGATGGCGCCGGCCTGAAACCGCAAGGTCATCTGGTAGTTTGTGTAGTCTTCAACAAGGATTTCTTTCCGCTCTGCGGCTTTTCGAAATCGGATGCAGGTCGGTGCAAAACGGCCGTTGCCCCCATAGGCGATTTCCAGCTTTGACACGCATCCCCCGCCGATCAACTCGTCCACGCCCTGGCCGTTGGAATGAGCATAGAGGTGCAGATTTTTCTTTTTTTGGCGGATGATTTCGTATACAGCGGCCATGGGGTTTCGGTTGACGGTAAACCCGCCGATTGAAATATGGCAGGCGTCCCGAACGTACCGATCGATGGCATCTTTCAGATCCATTACTTTGTCGTTACCTGGGTTCATAAGGTGTCTCCTCAAATCTCAGTTGTTCCGCTTATGCCAAATTGTTCGAATTAATGTCAAGGTGAAAATGGGGCATGGACAGGATCCCGCATTTGGATTCCATAAGTTCAAGTGGGTCCAATGGGCTATGAAGATAGCCCGTTTTGGGAGGGTCTATGCATAGAGCAACCTGCCGGGGCATAGCCGAAGGCGACGCCTGGAGGGCATAGAGCACGGAGAATATAAGGATACCGCTCTTGCCCTATGCTCCATGCACTATGCCCAATCATTCCCTATGCGATTTAACCGGAGCTTTCTGGTCAGACAGGTAATACGAAATACCTAAATCCCAAATGCGCATACTCAGTAATGTCATCGATCCGTTCTTCGCAAAATCGATTTTTAATGATATAGCAACAATAGACATTTTGTACCAGAAAAGTGCCAAAAGGTAAAAATGCCTAAAGTGAGCTAAAATTGAGGTACACCGACAGCGCGGTTATTATGTAATGATAGGATACCTTAATTTTAGGCACTTCAAACTTTAGGCACTTTAAATTAATTTGATAGGCACTTCAAATTTTCGTTCACTTATAACTCTCCCGGCTTGTCCGCCTTTGGCGGCCCTGTCCGGATTTGGTTTATTGAAAGGAAAAGCAAGATCGTGATTGTTGTGGATCCTGAAAAGTGCACCGGTTGTCTGCGTTGCGAGGTGAACTGTTCTTTTTTTCACACCGGTTCCGTCAGCCGGAGCCGGTCCCGGGTAAAGGCGGTAAAAACGGAAGGGACGGGAATCGACTTTCCGGTGGTCTGCTGCCAATGCAAAGAACGGTACTGTACCCGGTGCCCGGAGGCGGCTATCGAGATCGGCCCCCTGGGTCAGATCATCGTCTCCCCCACGTTGTGTACCGCCTGTGGAACCTGCCAGCGGCGATGCCCCATCGGGGCCATTGAGATCTATGAAGAGATCCCGTATGTCTGTGACCTTTGCGGCGGGAAACCCCGTTGTGTGGAACAGTGCAACATGGGCGCCATACGATTCGAATCGGATAAGACCGAGTCGGTCCGTCTCGATAGATTTAAAAAGGGGAGTCGGGGACAGTCGCCGGAACAGAAGCGGCTGGGTTATGTTCTGGCGGTAACGGCGGGGCTGCGGAAACGGTGGAAATTATTGCGGAGGGAAAAATAGATGCTCCACGGCTACGGCGGACATATTGCGCGGATCGATCTTTCCAGCGGCAAGATTACACGAGAAAAGAGCGATCCGAAATATCTGCTCAAGACTATCGGCGGCCGCGGCTTGAACTCCTGGCGGTTGTATGACGAGCTCAAACGGGACATCGATCCGCTTTCACCGGACAATATGCTGCTCATCGGTGTGGGGCCCATGACCGGATCTCTGCTCACAGCCTCTGCCTACATGACAATTTCCGGAAAATCGCCCATGACCGGGATCTTGGGAGACTCGGCAGCCGGCGGGTTTTTCGGCCCGGAGCTGAAGCGGGCCGGCTATGATCAGTTAATTATCACCGGCAGGTCTGAAACACCTGTATATCTTTTGATTGCCGATGATCATATCGAAATAAAGGAGGCATCGCATCTTTCGGGCCTGGATATTTTTGAAACCACATCGACCATCCGCAAGGCCCTCTCAGACAATGCCGTCCAGATCGCAGCCATCGGACCGGCCGGGGAAAACCTGGTAAAGTATGCCACGGTTGCCTGTAACAATTCCCGTATGTTCGGACGCACCGGGATGGGATGTCTCTTCGGTTCAAAAAACTTAAAAGCCATTGCCGTCCGGGGAACCCATGCGGTCACAGCGGCAGACCCCCTCCGCCTGTTGGGTCTGTGCCGCGAGGTGGACCGGCGGATCCTCGATCATCCCGAGTGGCCCAGCCGGCACGCCATGGGATCCACCCTTTTGATGAAAGCGTTGAACAGCATCGGAATCCTGCCCACCAATCATTTTCAAAGGGGGGTGTGCGATTATGTGGATAAGATCAGCGGAGAGACCCTGGCCAAGAAATTTAAAGTGAAAAACAAAAGCTGTTTTAACTGCAACATCCACTGCTCCCGGTATTACCTGACCCAAGAGACCGAGTCCGAGGGGCCGGAATATGAAACGCTCTGTTCCTTTACCTCCAGGATCGGAAACGACGATCTGGGGTTTGCCCTGAAAATGAACACCTATCTCAACCGGATGGGGATCGATTCTCTATCTGCCGGAGAGACCATCGGGTGGGCCATGGAGTGCGTTCAGCGGGGCCTGCTCACAAAGGATGATTTCGACGGTCTCGATTTTACCTGGGGGAACCGGAAGACCATCGAGAAACTGCTCCATATGATCGTTTTCCGGGAGGGCATCGGAGATGCGTTTGCAGAGGGTACCCGGGCGCTTGCTGAAAAATTCGGCGGGGATACCCCAAAATATGCCTTTCATGTAAAGGGTCTGGATATGATTTGCGGGGATCCCAGAGGAATAAAGGCATTCGGTCTGACCTATGCCATTGCATCCAGGGGGGGGGACCATTTAAGAGCTGAGCCTTTTTTCGAACTGACCCAACGGTTTGACGAAGCCAAAAAACGATGGGGGATCCGGGAAATTGCGGATCGACTCTCCAACAGGGGAAAAGCGGTCCTGGTGGAGCATACCGAACGCCAGGCCCTTTTGACGGACTGCATGACCATGTGCAAAAACATCGGTCTTTCCATGGACGTGCTCGATTTTGATCTGGGTGCGGATCTGCTCAGTGCCGGAACGGGTCTTGACTTCAACACGGATCGGTTGGATAAAGGCCTGCGCGGGATCATCGATGTCGACCGGAAGTTAAATATCGGTTTCGGCATCGGCCCGGATGCGGACACGCTGCCCCATCGGTTTACCCATGAGCCCTTGGCGGAAGGACCTTCCAAAGGAGAGACCGTGCCGGTAAAGCGGATGGTCAAGCAGTATTACCGGCTCCGTGGATGGGATGACCGGGGGAACCCGGAATGATGGGGCAGAGGGCAGAGAGCATAGAGAAAATAAAGACACCAGCTCCTACCCTATGCCCCATGCCCTATGCTCCATGCGAAATCATTCATAGCCGAAAGGGCTTACTTGCGATTTTAGGACAACCGGAAAAGCATATATAGAGAAAATCATTAACAATATTTAGGAGGTTATCAGATGGATTTTAAGCTTTCCAAAGAACTTGAGATGCTCAGAAAGTCGGTTCGTGAATTTGCCGTTAAAAAGATCGGGCCCCATGTGGATGAGTGGGACAAGGATCACTATTTCCCGTACAAAGAGGTGATCAAACCCATGGGGGAACTCGGTTTTTTCGGAACCGTCATCCCCGAGGAATACGACGGCGAAGACATGGGATGGATGGCGGCATGTATTGTAACCGAAGAGATTGCCCGGGTTTCCAGCTCTTTACGGGTCCAGATCAACATGCAGACACTGGGCTGTGCGTACACCATCTATACATACGGCAGCGATGAACTGAAGAAAAAGTATATCCCAAAACTGGTCAGTGCCGATTATCTCGGCGGATTTGCCATCACCGAAGCCGATGCCGGCTCCGATGTCATGGCCATGCTGTCTACGGCCGAAGACAAAGGCGATCACTGGCTGCTGAACGGGTCAAAGACCTGGATCTCAAACGCCGATATCGCCGATGTGATCATATATTATGCCTACACGGACCGTTCCCAGGGGTCCAGAGGCCTTTCCGCATTTGTGGTGGAGCTGAAAAACTGCAACGGGGTCAAATCGACCGTCCTTGAAAAAATGGGGTCCTTTTCATCACCCACAGGCGAGCTGTTTCTAACCGACACAAAGGTTCCCAAGGAAAATATCCTCGGAAACCCCGGAGACGGCGCACGGATTGTATTCGGATCCCTGAACCAGACTCGGCTTTCTGCTGCTGCGGGCGGTGTTGGTGTGGCCCAGGCGTGTCTTGAGACCGTCATAAAGTACTGCAACGAGCGTAAACAGTTCGGGAAACCGATCGGTCAGTTCCAGATGAACCAGGACATGGTGGCACAGATGGCCACCGAGATAGAAGCTGCACGCCTGCTGGTGTACAAGGCCGCCTGGGTCAAGGATCAGGGAAAGCTCAACAACGGACTGGATGTGGCCATGGCAAAATATTTTGCCGGTGAGGTGGCCAATAAATGCGTCAACTTTGCCATGCGGATTTTGGGCGCATACGGATACTCCACGGAATATCCCATTGCCCGTATGTATCGGGACGTTCCCACCTATTATATGGTGGAAGGTTCCGCCAATATCTGCAAATGGATCATTGCCATGGATCAGTTGGGAATCCGCAAAGCAAACCGGTAGGAGCTTAAATAAGTTTGAAGTGAGCTAAAGTTTTAAGTGCCTAAAATTAAGGAATGTTATCAATCATATAATGGCCGCGCTGTCGGCTTGCCTTAATTTTAGGCACTTTAGGCATTTCACATTTTAGGCACTCCTTTGAGTAGGCACTTCACATTTCAAACTTATGGTCCATCCGGGCTAGGGATTTACGAATGGATTCGAATCTTCAGTAGAAAGGGATTTGTGTTGTGAAAGACGACATCATTGAAAAGACGAAAAAGACGGCCGCCCTCTATTTCGAGGGGTATGAAGGCGAAAGACCCTATGACCTCTGGCGGGCCTTTGACAAGGGGCTGGCAAAGGATCTTTCCCTGTTTATCACCGGTCAGATGTACGCCCGGGAAAAGATTCCCCATAAAACCCGGCAGCTGATTACGGTGGCGTCATTGACGGTCCTTTCCCGGCTGGATGAACTCAAGCTGCATATTCATGCGGCCCTCAATGTCGGGTGTACGCCCGAAGAGATTGCGGAAGTGATCTTTCAGACCGCACTTTACGGCGGGGTGCCGGCGGCAAACTCGGCCCTCGGTACCCTGAAAACCGTGTTGGAGGAACAGGACCGGTGGCCCCTGGAGTCATAAAACTTCAGGCTTGACTTGGCCATACGGTTCGCATAACTTAATCCTCTTATATTCGATTTGGCGGCGGCGGATTCGACAGGTGGCCGCCTTTCGACATTCGGTTGTGAGGAGAAAGATATTGGCAGAGTCTCTTTATGTTTTTGTGGCCGGTCTGGGGGGTGTCTTTGTAGGAATGGGATTCCTGTATGCATCCATCCGGGTGACGGCATTTATTGTCGGCAGAATAGGCGACAGAGAGGATAATGCCTGATGGATGGCCTGTTTTCTCTTTTTAAGACCACCGGGCTCTTTTATCTCACGCCGGGCACGCTGGTCATGTGGCTCATCGGTTTTGCCCTGATCTATCTTGCCGTCTCAAAACAGTACGAACCGCTTCTGCTGCTGCCCATCGGTTTCGGGATTCTGGTTTCCAATCTGCCCCTGGCCGATCTGATGAAACCCCATGAGGGTCTGATCTGGCGGTTTTATCATTACGGCGTTCAATGGGAGGTGATCCCGCCGCTTATTTTTCTGGGTATCGGCGCGTTGACCGATTTCGGTCCGCTCCTGGCCCGGCCCGGATTGATCTTTTTAGGCGCCGGGGCCCAGGCGGGCGTATACGTGACCTTTTTTGCAGCAAACGCCATGGGGTTCAGCCTCAGCGAGTCGGCAACCATTGGGATCATCGGCGGTGCCGACGGACCCACCACCATTTTTCTGGCCAGCAAACTGGCACCCCACATGCTGGGAAGCTGCGCGGTGGCTGCATACTCCTATATGGCACTGGTACCGGTTATCCAGCCGCCGATTATGAAGATGCTGACCACACCGTCCGAAAGGGTCATCCGTATGAAAAAACTGCGGAAGGTATCCCGGCTTGAAAAACTGCTTTTCCCCATCATATCGTGCCTGGTTATTATTTTACTGGTGCCGGCATCAGCCCCGCTCATGGCCATGTTTATGCTCGGAAATCTTTTCCGAGAATCCAAGGTGGTGGAGCGCCTGACATCGGTTGCTCAAAATGAACTGCTGGATATCGTTACCATTTTTTTAGGCATCTCAGTGGGTGCCACCATGACCGCAGAGAACTTTCTGCAGCCCAAGGTTATTTTTATTTTTTTCCTCGGGCTGTTTGCCTTCTGCGTCAGTACGGCCACCGGTGTCCTGCTGGCAAAATTGATGAACCTTTTTTTAAAGGACAAGATCAACCCGCTCCTGGGGGCTGCCGGCGTATCCGCCGTGCCCATGGCCGCACGGGTGGTGCATAAGGTCGGTGCCCAGGCCGACAAGAAAAACTATCTTCTCATGTATGCCATGGGGCCGAATGTGGCCGGAGTGATCGGCACGGTCATCGCCGCGGGGATTTTCTGTACGATTCTGCAATAGAAACAGGCAAGGGGCAAGAGGCAGAGGGGCAAGGGGCAAAGGGCCCAGGGCATGGAGCATGGGGCAGAGAGCAAAGGGCAGAGAGCAAAGGGCATGGGGCAAAGAGCTTGGAGCAGAGGGCAGAGAGTTTGAAGTTTGAAATTTGAAGTGAGCTAAACCGATGGGTTCCAAGTTCAGGGTTCAGGGTTAAAGAGCTATTGCCGGTTGAAACCGCTCACGATATTGACCGGAGCCCAGCATATTCGAAAAACCCAATGGGTGGAACGGGATAATATCCACAACAACCAGGTATCTCTTTGATAAGTGGTGTTTGAGGTTTTACAACCCAGAACGCTGAACTCTGAACCGCTCAACCTGTGCTTTACTTTAGGCACTTCAAACTTTTTCATAAAGACAGTTGCAATACGTAGCCGTATTTAATGGAATGTGTACTAAGTAGTTAAATATACTTCGAAATTTGAAAATCAAAAAGAATGGGAGGAACTTCAGATGACACAGGAAATTACAGCACCGCTCGCAGGGAAGATATTGGAGATAGATCTGGAAGTCGGCGCCAAGATAGAAGAAGATGAAGAGGCGTTAATTATCGAAGCGATGAAAATGGAAACCCCCATCTATGCCCCGTGCAACGGTACGGTCAAGGAGGTAAAGGTGAAACAAGGCGATATCGTTGAAGAGGATGATGTTCTGGTGATTATCGAAGAAGGTTAATGCATATTGAAAACGGAGTGAGACCATGAGACCCTATTTCGAAAAAATGGCGGATATCGGCCGCCCGCTAAAAGAAAAACAGATCAAGCGTTCCCAAAAAAATGTCGAGCAGATCCGGGAAGAGGAAGCAAAAATCGCCCAGGCGGTTGAACATGCCAAAACCGTGGGTATACCCCAGGAGAAGATCAATGCCAGAGGCCAGTGGACCGTGTGGCAGCGGCTGGAATATCTGGTGGACCCGGGAACCTGGTGCCCCCTGCATACCATTTACAACCCCGAGGAAAATGAAGAAGGGACCACCAATGTCTTTGACGGTTTGGGAAAGATATCCGGCAAATGGGCGGTGATTATCGGTTTCGATAACAAGGTGCTGGCGGGCGCCTGGATACCGGGCCAGGCCGAAAATGTTTATCGGGTCACCAACCTTGCCAAACGACTCAACCTGCCCCTGATATGGCTGGTCAACTGCAGCGGGGTCAAATTGCCGGCCCAGGAAAAATTCTATGCAGGCCGCCGGGGATCCGGGACCACTTTTTTCAGGCATGCGGAACTGGAGCAGATGGGGATTCCGGTATTGGCCGGCATCTACGGTACCAATCCTGCCGGCGGCGGATATCAGGGGATCAGCCCCACGATTATGTTTGCCCATAAAAACTGCAACATCGCAGTGGGCGGCGGCGGCATCCTCAGCGGGATGTCCCCAAAGGGATATTTTGATCTGGAGGGGGCTGAAGCACTGATCGATGCGGCGAAAAAATACAAAGCCGATCCCCCGGGCTCGGTGAAGATCCATTACGATGAGACCGGTTTTTTCAGCCACGTGTACGAAGAGGAGCAGGGGGTTTTAGACGGGCTCAAAGATTATATGAAAGATATACCGGCCTACCATCCCAAGTTTTTTCGTGTGGCGGAACCCAAAGCACCCAAGTTTCCGGAAGAGGATCTTTACAGTCTGCTTCCGTTTAACCAGAAACAGGTCTACAGCTTTGATGATATCCTGGCGCGTCTTGTGGACGGGAGTGAAAATATGGAATTCCGGCCCGACTACGGCCCCGAGATATATACCGGACTCTGCAAGGTCGACGGGTTTCTCACGGGCTGTATCGGCAACCGCCAGGGCTATCTGGGGAAAGATTATCCCGAATATGCCGATTATCCGGCCATGGGCGGGAAGCTTTACCGCCAGGGTCTTATAAAGATGAATGAATTCGTTACCCTCTGCGGCCGGGACCGGATACCGATCATCTGGTTCCAGGACACCTCCGGAATCGATGTGGGAGACATCGCGGAAAAAGCCGAACTCCTGGGTCTGGGTCAGAGCCTGATCTATTCCATCCAGCAGACCGATGTTCCCATGATGCTGGTCGTACTCAGAAAAGGGACCGCGGCTGCCCACTATGTCATGGGCGGGCCCACCGCCAACCGGCACAACGCCTTTACCCTGGGCACCCCCGCAACGGAAATTTCCGTCATGCACGGCGAGACCGCAGCGGCGGCGTCCTATTCCCGGCGGCTGGTGAAGGAAAAGGATGCGGGAAGACCCCTTGAGCCGGTCATCGATGCGATGAACAAGCTGGCCAAAGAATATTATGACAACTCCCGGCCCATTTATTGCGCCCAGCACGGGTTTGTGGATGAGGTGGTTCAGATGGATGCCATCAGAAACTATATGGTGGCATTTGCAGGTTCTGCCTATCAGAATCCGCAGTCGATCTGTCCGAAACACCAGATGCTGCTGCCGCGGAGCATAAAAGGCTAAGCGCTTCGATGCGCAATTGAAAATGAGGTGTTGCATCAGAACCATTAGCAATGCTTACTCCATTCGGCCCGAGCACCGGGTCGAATGGAGCTCGTGTCCGAGAGCAGCACGATGCGGGCACTGGAGGGTATTTGTATGTCCCAGAATGAAATCTATGATCTAATCATTGTCGGCGGCGGCCCCGGTGGACTATCCGCCGGGGTCTATGCCATGCGGGCGGCGCTAAAGACGCTGCTCATCGAGCTCGGTGTTCCGGGCGGCCAGATGATCAATTCCGATGAAATTGACAATTATCCGGGCTTTGCCCACATCACCGGTGCCGAGCTTTCCCAGAAATTCACCGAACATGCCCAGCAATACGGCCTCGAGATGATTTCCCGTGAAGTGGTGGCCATCGAACCCGGTCTGGAATACCACCAGGTTCGGCTCGACAACGGGGATTCCTATCGCACCCACGCCATCATCCTCGGAACCGGCGGAAGCCCACGGAAGCTGGAGATTCCCGGCGAAGAGACCAACTACGGCAAGGGGGTCTCCTACTGTGCCGTATGCGACGGGTTCTTTTTCAGAAACAAAACCGTGGTAGTGGTGGGGGGCGGGGATACGGCGGCCGAAGAAGCCCTCTATCTGGCAAAGCTGGCAAAGCAGGTCTATCTGGTTCACCGCCGGGATGCGCTCCGGGCCGGCATGATTCTCCAGCAGCGGGTCAAGGAGGAGTGCAAGATCGAGGTTCTCTGGAATACGGTGCCGACCGAGATAAAAGCCGACGATCAGGGTGTTTGCGCGGTTGAACTCAAAGATGTAAATACCGATAAACAGCGTGAACTGGAAACAGACGGGGTGTTTATCTTTATCGGGTTTGACCCGAACAACCACCTGGTTCCCGCCGGAACAAAGATGAACGCCGACGGTTATGTCATGGCCGATGAAAAATGTGAAACCAATTTTTCAGGCATCTTTGTCATCGGCGATCTCAGGGAAAAATACGCCCGGCAGATTGTCATCGCCGCCGCAGACGGCTGCACGTCGGCCCTTGCAGCCGCCCATTATGTGGAGGCCAAAAAATCCGGAGACGCGGTCTGTGAGCTGCCGGATGAATTTCTGAAGGCCGGTTGATCGTGTAAACTCTAATGTCGCATAAATATGTTTAACCATTTGTGAGGATAGGCCATAGACGGCCGCTTTATGGAATCGATACTGGATGCTGGATACTCGATCCTGGATAATCAATAATTCACCAAAAGTGATTTTCAGAAACATCGGGCATCCAGAAACCAGCGGCACCGCCGGCCTAGCCTGTTTGAACGAAGATGAAACATAATAGCATCGCAATTTTCTTTTTTGACGGGATCAACAAGATAGACAAGATATAGTTTCACCATAAGAAAAAAAATCCTGATAATCCTGTAAATCCTGTCCAATTGAATGAAGTTTCATATGAGTATCCGGAATCTGACCGATGTTATCAATCGATTCCATCGTATCGATCTTTACTGAGTCCAATAGTAGATGCAACTACAGGGTAAAATGTTTTATCCCCATCCCAACCCGTGGCTTTATTGGTGAAACAGATAATTCAGGTTGCGGTACGGACCCTGGTTGAACATGTCTTCCGCTCCGGAGACCTTGAGCACGTTTTCCTCGGCGCAAGCCGGGCGGTTGAAGGTATCCGGGCCCACCAAACGATCCAAAAATCGCGTCCGGACGCCTATACCCCCGAGGTGACTGTATCCCATAAAATAGAGACCGATCGATCCGTTCTCGTTGTTTCCGGCCGTATCGACGGCGTCTATCACGATTCCGACCGGGTGATGATCGATGAAATAAAATCGACCCGTAACGGACCCACCGCTGAAGAAGATCCGATTCATTGGGGGCAGGCAAAATGCTATGCATACCTATACGGGCACACCCATCAGCTGGAAACCATCGATGTCCAGCTCACCTATTACCGGTTTGAAACCGGCGAGGTTCAAGAGTTAAAAAAAAGTTTCACCATGGATGTGCTGGAAGATTTTTTTAACGATCTTGTCCGGCGGTACATGGACTGGGCTGAGACGGTTGCCGACTGGTACGGCATCCGGAATGACTCCCTCGAGCCCCTTGGGTTTCCATTTCGCACTTACCGGCCGGGTCAGCGGGAGATGGCAGTAGATGTCTACCGGACCGTTAGGGATCGGGATCAATTGCTGGCCCGGGCCGCCACCGGTATCGGAAAGACCATGGCGGTGATCTACCCTTCGCTAAAGGCACTTGGTCAGGGGTTGACCTCGAAATTGTTCTATCTTACCGCCCGGACCACCGGAAGAACCGTGGCCGAGAAGGCATTGGATGAGCTCCGGTTAAAGGGGGCGCGCATAAAGTCGGTGACGATTACTGCCAAGGATAAGATCTGCTTTGATTCTGAAAATGCGTGTACAGCAGAAGAATGCGAATATGCAAATGGATACTACGATCGTATGGGAGGGGCGTTGAAAGATATTTTCCGGTCAGATGCCTTTGACCGGGAAGCCATTGTCTCCGTTTCAAAAACTCACCGGATCTGTCCCTTTGAGTTTTCCCTCGAATTATCCCTCTGGGCCGACTGTATTATCTGCGACTACAATTATGCGTTCGATCCACGGGTGTATCTGCGTCGGTTTTTTTTGGAAGAAAACAGCGATTATGTCTTTTTAATCGATGAGGCGCACAATCTTGTGGACAGGGCCCGGGAGATGTTTTCGGCCGAGATCTGGAAACAACCCTTTCTGGATGTCCGCCGGGCCTTAAAGAGCGAGCTTCCGGACCTTTTCCGAAAAATGGGACGCATTAACACGCATCTTGCCAAACGGAGAAAGGCCTGTGAGGCGGCCGGAAAGGTTTTGACGGAAAAGGATCCCCCCGACGCGCTTTTACCCATGCTAAGGGGATTTCTCCGGGCAGCGGAAAAGTGGCTTGCCCTTAATATCAAAGCACCTTTCCGGGAAGAGCTTCTGGATCTTTTTTTTACCGTGAACGGCTTTGTAAGAATATTCGAACAGTACGATGAGAACTATACCACCTGTACGGATAAGATCGAAAAGGATCTAAAGATAAAACTGTTTTGCGTGGATCCGGCAAAGTCTTTAAAAAATGCCCTCACGCGCTGTGATGCGGCGGTCTTTTTTTCAGCCACCCTGACCCCCATGCATTATTTTAAAAATCTTTTCGGGTGCGACCCGGACGCTTCCGAACGGATCATCCCCTCTCCTTTCCCAAAAGAAAATCTGAGTGTTCTGGTGTCACACCAGATCTCTACCCGGTACCGGCACCGGGCGGCAAGCGCCGATACGGTGGCTGCAGCGCTGATCCGGTTTGTGGAACAAAAAACAGGGAATTATCTTCTCTTTTTTCCATCCTACCAGTACATGAAGATGATCCATACGGTGTTTGAAGAAAGGTGCCCCGGGGTTGAAATACAGATCCAGGCGCCCGTGATGTCTGAAGATGAAAGAGACGGTTTTCTAAAACGGTTTTCCAGAGCCCATACCGACACCCTGGTCGGTTTCGTGGTGATGGGCGGCATTTTCGGGGAGGGGATCGATCTTGTGGGAGAGCGTCTCTCGGGTGCTGCCGTGGTCGGGGTGGGGCTTCCCGGAATTTCAACTGAAAGAGATCTGATTCGTGATTTTTTCGAGCATCACCATGACGCCGGGTTTGAATATGCTTATCTTTTTCCGGGAATGATCCGGGTGCTCCAGGCCGCCGGCCGGGTCATCCGGACCGAAACGGACCGGGGGGTCATTTTCTTAATCGGCCAGCGATTTGTAACCCCCCAATACCGCAGCCTGCTTCCGGCAGAATGGCAACCGATTAAGGTCCGGGATGATAATACAATCGGACAGGCGCTCAAGGAGTTTTGGGAAGAGAAGTTTGAAGTGAGCTAAAGTTTGAAGTGCCTATCAAAAAATTTGAAGTGCCTAAAGTTTGAAGTGCCTAAAGTAAAGCACAGGTTGAGCGGTTCAGGGTTCAGCGTTCTGGGTTGTAAAACCTCAAACACCAATTATCAAAGAGATACCTGGTTGTTGTGGATATTATCCCGCTCCACCCATTGGGTTTTTCGAATATGCTGGGCTCCGGTCAATATCGTGAGCGGTTTCAACCGGCAATAGCTCTTTAACCCTGAACCCTGAACTTGGAACCCATCGGTTTAGCTCACTTCACATTTCAAACTTATCGTCTCTTGAACCTTTCACTCGAACCCTCGAACCCTCGAATCCTTGACCCCTCGAACCCTTCTAAGAGCCTCCCCACCGCCATGCATTCCAACCCGAAGGGCAGATACCCGGCATAGCCGAGAAGCGGCATTTCAAAAATATGAAACCCCTGAACAAAGGGGACGGCATATTCCCATTTGGCAAAGCTGTAGTAATTCCAGGTCTCCCAGAAAAGACCGCAAAAAAGAGCAGCAAGAGCCGATGAAACCACCAGTACCCAGTCGCCGTCAGCTATATCCGAAAACACATGGGGGGCGCCCGCAAGACATTGCAGGGATACCATAATAAGGAGCGGAGATACCCAAAGCAGTGAAAATAGATAGTCGGGAAGGATACCGATGCCAGCCAGTCCCAGGCCGGACAGTGCAATAACGGCAAGAGAGAGTCCTTTCGGATGATCGACCCTAATTGACGGGAAACCATAAAAACAGGACTGAACCCAGGCAAAACCCCTAATCCACTCCTGAACGCTTAACACCGCCGGAAGTACCGTTGAAAAGGGAAGGGTTGCATACCAGAAATATTCGATGGGGCCAAAATGGACCCCCACATAATACCAGTTCTGGACAAACCGATTCAGGTATTCAAAAAACCACCAGAACAGGGCGCTTAACGGAAACAGGAGGAGAAAAAATCCAGTCCGACGGGTCATCAAACATCGGCCGGTCTGCCGGTAGGTAAGGGCGTTGATGGTCAGGATCAAAGAGAGCCACAGGGGAGTAAAGGTATGCGGCTGAAATGTGGAAAACCAGGAAAATCGCGTCCAGGCCAGGAGCCAGGCTAGCCCGCCTGAGGCCACGCCTATCCATCCCCACCAGGGAAACGTCCGGGCGGCAACCTTTTTTAATGGATCCGGTGTTTTCTTTTTCTTTAGCCCGGCAACAACAATGGGAATAACAACGGCTCCGATAAAGGCGGCATAGACAAAAAATACAGGCCAGGAAAACGGTGCGTGATCGATGTACCGGGTTTCGGGGGGAAACTCAAGATACCGTTCAATAGGGTATCCTGCCAGGATAATGCCCAGAAGCGGCAGTCCCATGAGCATGGCTGCAAGAACAAAAAAATTAAATAGGAATCGTTGCATTTTCATTCGGGCCGGATAAGTGGTATTATTTAAAGATTAGAGGGTTCCCCGCAAATGTCAACGGGATCTTCGACAAGGATTCCAGGGTTCAAGGATCCAAGGGGTTTGGTTTTTGTAAAATTGATAGACTGCCTTAACTTTGACGGACTTGTAAAAACTATATTATCGCGCAAAGGCGCCAAGACGCCAAGGGAAAATCTTTAATTCTCCAGAGGCGGACAAGTTCCCCGCAGCATGTCCTAGCGGATTAGGCTTCGCCTGCGGCTGCGACCCAGCAGGGTAGAGATCCCGTCGCCGGGGTGACGATGTGGTAGGCACATTTCCCTTAAGTTAATGGCATATAACCATCAAATATCAAATACCAATAAAAGGGTAAAGTGTTATGAGGAGAATTCAACTCAGTATTGGTGAGAGTATTCTTGAATCAATTGATCGGATGGCTGCTGAATCGGGAATCTCCCGATCTGAAATTGTGCGAGAAGCTCTTAAGCACTGGGTCAGAAAGAATGATATTCGGGTATTTGAAAGAGAGTGGATCAAGAAACTCAAAGAGAGTCCTGATGATCTGAGACACGCCGATAAATGGATGAAGGTGCAACTCTGGGGTGTTCCATGAACCGTGGAAATATATGGTCGTTCACTTCCTGCCGCCGGATCGTATGTGTTTCTCTGGCGCTTCTTTTTGTTGTCGCATGTGTTTCCATCCCCAAAGAAAACCTCCTGATAAGCCGTCGGGGAAATTCCTCCCGCACATACGCAGCAGCACCCTGTGACCTGGCAAAGCCCATTTCAATGCTGTCCACATCCCATGAATCCGGTGCAGTTCTGAATCCAAGCGGATTTCGCCTCATGGTCTGGAATATGCAAAAAGGCGCCAATGAGGGGTGGCAGGCGGATTTTAAGTCTCTGATGGATAGCAGCGATGTACTCGTGATTCAGGAGGCCTATCTGACATTGGAACTGCAAAATCTTTTTAAGGCCCGTGGATTCGATTGGGATATGGTGCCTGCATTTGAATTAAACGGGATCCCGGCCGGTGTTTTGACGGCATCGAAGGTAAAACCGGATTTTTTATGCACCCTTAAAACAGAAGAGCCGCTTCTCAAAATCCCCAAAACCACTCTTGTCACAAGGTATTCCATAGTCGGTACGGATCAGACGCTTCTGGTTGTCAATCTTCACCTGGTAAACTTTACACCGGGTCTTTCCGGATTTCAGAACCAGCTGACCCGGATCGATTCCATGGTATCCAAACATGCCGGGCCGATGATTCTGGCCGGCGACTTCAACACCTGGAGCGAAGAGCGCCTGGGCATCGTTGGCAAATTTATCCAGGGACTGGGACTCAAACCGGTCGTATTTGGAAAGGACAATCGGCGGAAATTTTTCGGCCGTTTCGTGGATTATATCTACTATCGAAACCTTGAATCCGTGGATGCCTGGGCTGTTCCGGTGACATCGTCAGATCACAATCCCATGGTGGTGGATTTCATGCTCAATGAGTAGATGTCGGTGGACGGAGATGATCTTACATTAATAACCATCTATCCTAATTATCACCGGCTAACTGACATTAATCATAGAGACACTCTGGCAAGATATCCTTGTCCGGCCTGAATTCGGTAAGATAGCGTATAATGCCGACGATTGCACACCCCGCCCCAATCAAATTCCTTTGAGCACTGTATTTGATTTTCACGTTTTCCATCATCGATTTTTCGATACTCATCAATTCTGTCACAAAACTTGTTGAATATTTTTATATTATCCCTACATTCTACTCTGTGCGTAAATATTGCATTGAACGCAAATGAGAAACGTAAACAACTTCATAATAGCATAATATCCAATTAGATAAGGAGCTCCTTATGAAAAAAGCATTCCGCTCCATTTTGTTGAGCTTAATAATGATATTGGCCTTATTACTGCAGCCCCTGTTTGCAACATACTATGAGTACGACCCTGCTGACCCAGGCGAACATGCCCCGATACGAAAAGGGGAAAAGGCTGTTATTCCGCTTGATACAAAGGATCCGGCTTATAATGTGTGGCAAACGACACGCGACGACCTCATGAAAGGTCGAGAGCCTGGCCCGATAAATATTCAACGTTTCCCAGGGGGGCCAGGATGGGCCGGTATCCCTACCTTTTTTAAATTACCCATTGCCCTCACGCCCGAAGATTTGAAGGCAGGCGATGTAGATGTTGCCATTATAGGTGCATACACTGATATGGGTGCTGGTGGCCGTGGTGCAGCCTGGGGACCTATGGCTTTCCGTGCATCTCCAAGTACAGTGGGTTGGGGGAAGTTTGCAATGGACCATATGCTAACCTTGGTCAACCCATTTGAGGAGTTGGTCATGGTTGATTATGGCGATGCGCCCGTAGACTTTTTAAGTACTGAGCGCAGCATGCCAGCCATACGTGAATTTATTCGCCAGGTGGCTGCTGTTAAAAGAAAAGACGGTAAAAATGTTATTCCGATCATCATCGGTGGTGATCATTCACTGATGTATCCTGATGTGGCCGGCCTGGCTGACGTGTACGGCAAAGGAAATGTCGGTGTAATCCATTTTGATGCTCACTATGACGCAACCAAGAACATGTTTGGACACATGATCAGTCACGGTCAACCGGTATATCGTTTGATTGAAGAAGGCCATGTCCCGGGTAAAAACTTTATTCAGGTTGGATTGCGAGGATATTACCCCGATAAAAAGTCCTTTGAATGGATGCGTAAACAGGGATTCCGTTATCACACCATGGCCGAGGTCGAAAAACGAGGTTGGAAAGATGTAATGGAGGACATTATCAAGGAGGCTAAGGATGGGCCTGAGTACCTTTTTATTTCCTTTGACATTGATGTGATGGACCCTGCCTATATGCCTGCTACAGGCACACCGGAACCCAACGGTCTCACACCGCGTGAAACCTTTCCACTTATTCGTCGGCTCTGTGCGGAGAGCAATGTGGTCGGGTTCGAATTAGTAGAATTACTGCCCTATCGTGTGTCGGGTTATGAAACAGTACTCAATTCTGAACGTATCGTGAGAGAGTGCCTGGTGGGTATAACAATGCGAAAAAAAGGCATTACCGACGAATCTTATTTGGCGCCACTCACCGTTGATGATGGTCGTGAATAGAGCCGCGTTCTGCATAGTCAGGGAAACAGCAGAATACTTCAACTTAATCAATGCCTGAGTTTGAGAATAAAGGACTTTGGAGCTTAATACTAAATCCGTTATCCCTTATAAATGAGTTTTATTCGTCTGTCTGAGGCGGGCAAGCCTTTGGAGTGATTGCGCGATGGGGTTGCTAGGAATTGGTTGAGCGCTATCATTTTTTGACAGGATCAACCGGTCTTCTCAAAAAAAGCTTCAAGCTACGCCTCCGGCTTATGTCTTCGTTAAAACTTCGCCACACAAGTCGACCTGACAGGTCGCCCTGGCTGGCAGGATGGACAGAATATTGTTTTATCAAATCAAAAAAATCCTGAAGATCCTGTAAATCCTGTCAAATTCAATGAATTCCCTGGTTCATTTAGTAGGTTCCTGACCATACACTTGCATCATGGCCGCAGCTTCTGCCCGGATTTCGCTGCGAAGGGATTCCGGCTCGAGGACCTCTGCTTTTGAGCCCCAGTTTAGAATCCAGCGTTTTATTTCATCGGTGCCGGCCACCTCTGCGGTAAACAGGACGGAACCGTCCTTTTCATGTTCGATTATCTGACTGTCGTGCCAGATCTTTTCGGTAATGTATCCTTCAATCTCCGGGCTGAACCGTACCTTGACTAAAACCGGTTCCCCATGGAAGACCCCGAAGCTCGATTTCATAAACGTATCCATATCGAATGAATCGGGTATTTCAAACGTCTCCCCGGTGGTTTTCAGGCTCCGGATACGATCCAGGGCAAAGATCCGAATGCCTTCCCGCAGCCGGCAGTAGCCGATCATGTAAAAGGAGCCGTCAAAATACCAGATTTTATAAGGGTCGACGGTTCTAAAAACTTTTTCCTTCCGGTGCATGGAGAAATAGTCGATCAGGATACAGCGCTTTTGCAGGACGGCTTCGTTTACCCGCTCAATGGTATCCCGGTATTCGCCATACGGTTTATAGGGTTTCGGGTTGACGACCAGGCTTTTTTCGATTTGATTCAGATACGTGATGTATTCAGACGGGAGGGTGGCTTTAATTTTTTGAAACAGCGTTTCCAGTGAATCGTAGAAGATGGTGTCTTTGAGCATCTTCATCATATCGCGGCTGAAGTAAAGCGCCATCAGTTCTGCAAGATCAAGAGGAATCGGGATTTGGCGTTTTGCGCTGGCTATAAACGACCAGCGGCTCGTTTTTCCGATCTGCTCATTGGAAAACGGAAAACCCGCTGCCTGGAGCGCTTCCAGATCCCGATAAACGGTCCTCGGGTGGCACCCCATATCCTCAGCCAGATCCGAAACCGCAACGCCTTTACGGGACGCAAGCATGGTTTGAATGATTTTCCACTGTCTTCCCAATTGATCGCCGCGAGCCATATTAAACCTCCGAAAAAAACCTCTATTTTCAATCCTGTTGTTTCAATTAGCCGCCCGCTTACTTCGTTCGCTCGACTGACGCAGACAGTCGCAGACATTTAGCCTCCGCGGTCAGGCTTCGCGCAAGACATGCGGAGGCTAAAATTATTTATTTCACATGAATCCTCGAACCCTTGGTCCCTTGAATCCTTAGAATAAACTTTCTTGAAATTGATTCATATATCATACTCGTAGTGGTTTCGAAAAAATAAACCTAAATACGTACTTCCTCCTACGTATATTGGACTGCCGGTTTATTGCCGCTAATACATCCGTCGTATCTGATTCCGGGTTTTTAGCATAGAAAAATACGTATTAAAATCATACGCTTGCCGTATTGTTGAAAAGTGTTTTGCCGCTTATATTATCTGTCAGAATGAATCACACGGAAACGAAACGGTTTTTGGCAGAACGGTCGAACATAACAGATTGGGAAGGCTAAAATGAATATATCAAGCACATGGCACAGCGACATTACCCGGCTACCCCGAACGGCAGTAGACCTGGCACGCATGATAAAAGCAGCCCAGCCCGCCATGGGAAAAGATCGTTCTATAAGACAGGCCTCCTCAGACCGATTCAATGCCGCCTCCGATGCCATGGCCCTGACCTACGCATCAGAAGGTAAAAAAGTAGTTCTGCAAAAAAAACTCACCGGCGCCCTTGTCAATATTCGTGTATAGAAAAATTTCCATTTCCGACATCAGTTCGTGTTGATACGAAATTCCATCCTTAATTCACAGATTTCGCTCCAGAGAAATAGGCTACCCATTTCACAGGACAGGCAGATTCCATAGATTGCAATGAGGCAACACAATGTCGTCACTGTCGACGTTTCCTCTTGACGTCACTCCATAGCTCCTGATAAAAATATGGGAAAATAGCGGCTTAGACTCTTTTCTTGTAATACTTCAGGTACTGGATGTCTTCGATGCAATGATAGCTATGGGCAACCGGCATTTTTTAGTTTTCTTCAAAAACAAACAGACTTGAATCCCCATAGAACGACCTGAATTGCACTGAATCTGCAGGATGTCCAATCAAGGGATGATACGGCATTGTTCGCTTCTTGGGTCAATTCAAAACAGATGGCATATAGAAATATTTTCCTTTAACGAACGGTATCTCTGTATACCCCCTGCATATGCCTGATATATTATTTGTCATGGATAGAATAAAAGGAGTGTAAAATGGACATAGTTGAGAGAATTATTGAGGAACTTAAGACAATACCGGAGTCGTCCCAGGCTGAGGTGTTGGACTTTGTGGAATATCTGAAATCCAAGAAGGGACGAAAAGAGGAAGATTCCGAGTGGTCCGAATTTTCATTAGATTCTGCAATGAGGGGAATTGAAGAGGAATCGAGCCCCTATGGGATTAAAGATATCAAGGAGAAATTTTCATGATCCGGGAAGGACAAATTGTTCTGTTCCGATTTCCCCATGCAGATTATAAAGAAGGGAAACTACGTCCTGCATTAGTCATTCGGAAACTTCCCGGAGTTTATGAGGACTGGCTTATTTGCATGATTTCATCACAAATATCCCAGGAAGTTTCTTCATTTGATGAAATCGTATCTAAGAAAGACAGTGATTTCACCACTTCTGGATTGAAATTTGCCAGCGTCATTCGAATTACTCGATTGGCTGTAGTACATAAAACCATTTTGGTTGGCAACATAGGCGAGATTAGCACTGATCGTTTGACCTTGATTAAAAATAGATTGTCTAATTGGTTGATTGGCAAATAATTAAGAATTCATATCAAAGACGGCCATATCGGGATTATATTTCGTGTTTTTCTTTTGAATCGCAGTTGGGCGCCCCCTCTCTATAGAAAATGCCTTGAGTCCACATCGATACGGACTTTTGATAGGGGCCTGGATTAAAATCGCCATTCAAGACTACTTGTAACTACTTGATCTTAAATATCTAATAAGGAGTCTGTCGATGATATTCTACCTGGTAGATGTATTTGCGGAAGAACCCTATTCCGGCAATCAGCTGGCCGTTTTTTTGGGCAACCCGCCGAGCGATCTGATGCAAAAACTGGCAAAGGAGATGAATTTTTCTGAAACCACGTTTGTCACCTCTCCGGAGCCTGAAGACAACGGATATAATGTGCGCATCTTCGCGCTTAAAAGAGAATTGCCTTTTGCCGGGCACCCGACCTTAGGTACTGCCTACATCATTCGAAACGAAGTGATCAAAGATAACATACCGTCACTCAATTTAAACCTTGCCGCAGGACAGATACCGGTCTCTTTTCACGACGACGGAACCATATGGATGAAACAGAATGCCCCCGTATTCGGCCATGTTCATGACAAATCGGAAATGGCAAAGGTTCTCGGTCTGGATGAATCCGATATTCATGATGAACTCCCTGTCCAGGAATCATCAACCGGCAACCCGCATATTATCGTACCCCTCAATTCGCTGGAAGCTGTAAAACGTGTGGATGTGGATGTCCCGAGATTTAAAAAATTGCTGGATGATGCAATGCCGGAATTCGGAGCTGACGGAATCTGTGTATTCACGCAGGAAACGATTCATCCGGGCAATGACTTTAACGTGCGGATGTTTGCCCATCTGAGAGGTGTTGCGGAGGATCCGGCAACCGGATCTGCCATCGGGAATTTAGCAGGATATCTGGTTCATCACGGATATTTTGGCGATACATATGCAGAAATGAAACGGGTGGAACAGGGCTATGAAATCGGAAGACCCTCGCTTCTACTGTTTCGGACCGGAAGAAGAAACAATGAAATCGAAGTTCATGTGGGTGGTAACGTCCGAATGGTCGCAAAGGGCCAATTATTAACCGAAAAAGTTAAATGATATGGATATTTTATTACTTTTAGATAAGATGACACGCTCGGATAAGATAGCTGTGATGGAAAAACTATGGGAAGATCTCTGTCGAGATCCCGAATCCATACCATCGCCAACATGGCACAAGGATGTTTTAGAGGCGAGAGAAAAAGAAATAAACGAAGGGAAGGCAAAATTTACATCATTTGATAGGGCTAAGGAAAGAATCAGGGACCAGATTAGATGAAAATCGAACTCCTTGATTCTGCCGAGAAAGACTTGCTCGATGGTTTCAAGTTTTATGAACGTCAGTCGAGAGGACTCGGTGATTATTTTCTCGACTCCCTCTTTTCAGATATAGAGTCGCTCTATCTTTATGCACTCGGGTTTGGCCGCTCCCTTCGGTCGCTCTCACCCTGGGTGATCCTGCCGCTTTTCTTCGCCTTCTGACGATCCCTCGCGGGTTCGAGTTGAAATTTTCTTATGGGTCAAAATATGGAAAAAAGCATAATTGAGTTTATTCGGAAAAAAGACTTTAATTTTGCAAAGGAAATGGAGATGCGCCGCCCATGAAGATTATGGCCGCCTTGGACCTATCTGATTACGCGGATTTTGTCCTGATCAAGGCAATTAAAACCGCCAAACAGCAGAACGCCAAGATGGACATCTTGGTAGTGGCCGAGGACCACGGCAAAGAGGGCGATTCCGCTGACTGGGAACTGGTCAATGAAAAGCGGCTTCAGGACGCAACCTGGGCTGCTCGATCCTACCAGCAAACGGCCCTTGCCAAAGGGGTAAAGGCCAAGATCCGGGTGCGCGCTGGCAAGTCTGCGGCAGAGGAGATCATCAAACACCAACAGTCGGAAAAACTGGACCTCATCGTTTTGGGCCGCCGGTCCCAGGCAACCCGGGGAACCTTTCCCATGGGCGCCGTAGCCCAAAAAGTGGCTGCCTATGCGACTTGCACGGTTATGGTGGTGCGCTGCATGGAGGAACGGGACCTTATAGATTAGGTCGTTGATAATGGGAGGTAATTGCGTACGTCAGATTAAGGCCTGCAGTGCTGTGAGCAGCATCATACAAACGGTTTCAAAATTGATAAACTCTGATAAAAAATTAAAACAACAGATAGAGACGATAACGAATGATATCTCTAAAGGTCAAGTGTAGACTTGACCCCTATTTCATCCATCCTTAATCCACAGATTTCGCCCAGAGAAATAGGCTGCCCATTTCACAGGGCAGGCAGATCAGGCTTCCGGCTACGCCTCCGGCTAAAACTTCGCCGTACAAGTCGACCCGACACGTCGCTCTGTGAGCTTGGGGCTACGCTTTCAGCTTCGACCCCACACGTCGACCCGACAAGTTTACACAGATTGCAACGAGGCGACACAATGTCGTCACTGCAGGTGTTCTCTCTTGACGTCACTCCATGCCGGAGTCGCCTCAGGCTGAGGGGCTGGGGTTTTTGGAATATCTGAAATCCAAGAAGGAACGAAAAGAGGAAGATTTCGAATGGTTCGAAGGTAGTTTCTTTGCAGTCATGATTTCGGGTTGAATAAGCGTCTTGAAAAGATATCGGATGAAAGCGAGTAGGGTCAAGGGCGGATTTGACTCCAATGCCAATGATCGAATCTATAAAAAAATGAAATTGTCGCGTTGAAAACTATATCACTTAGTGTTATATTAAAAATATGAAAAAATTAATGACCAAACATTTTGCAAAATGGGCAAAAAAACAAAATATACCAAATACTGAACTTGCAAACGCATTGAATGAGGTTGAAAATGGTATTTATGAAGCAAAATTGGGTGGTCATATCATAAAAAAACGTATCCGTTTCCAAGGTAGAGGAAAAAGTGGAAGTGGGAGAACGATTATTTGTTATAAACATGCTGACAGGTCATTTTTTGTTCATGGCTTTGCTAAGAATGAAAAATCAAATCTGTCTTCCAAAGAACTTCATGCCTTCAAGGAATTGGCAAAGGTTTTGTTGTCGATTTCTAATAAAAAATTGAAAATAGCAATAAAAAATGGGAATTTTATCGAGGTGAAACCATGAGGAATAAAATTGCAGAATCCATAGTCAACACCGTTAATGATCTAAATAAAGGTGATATAATTGATGAAATTACGATGAAAAATATACAACGATTGTGCTTGCCTGAAGTAAAAGAATATACACCGGAAAAAATTGTTTCAATTCGGAAAAAATTAAAATTAAGTCAGGCAGCACTTGCATCTATCTTTAATATTAGCCCATCTACCGTACAAAAATGGGAACAAGGTCATAAGCGACCAACTGGTGCATCAAGGAAATTATTAGATATAGTAGAGCGAAAGGGGCTTGAAGCTTTAGTGTGATCAAAAACATAACAATGCGATGAATTCCGTTTGAAAAAACTGGTGTTTTTTCAAATCGGTTATCCTAAACCGTTGGGCCGTTACCCTATTAAACACCTTGAGTCCACATCGATACGGACCTTTGATAGGGTCTTGGATTAAAATCGCCATTCAAGATTATTTTAGGAGGCCCCAATGATTCAAGCAAAATTTAGCCTAAAAGAATCGCACATTCACTTTATTGAACAATGCAAACGGTATGGATTTAAGGATAAAAGCGACGTGGTGCGCACTGCCCTCGACCGCTTGTCTACAGAGTTTGCCCGGCTACGCTTGCGCGAGTCGGCTGCTCTATATGCCGAAGTCTATGAAAAAGACGATGAAACGCAAGAATGGACAGATGCAGACACGTCCTATTGATCACCGCGCAAGATTGGCCAGAGTGCGAGGTGAATTGGGAGACGTGGTCATGTCAAAAATTGACGATGCCTTAAAAATTGTTTTCGACCTCCCGTAGAACCGGCACCGATTTAAGAGCTCATAAAAGATGAAGAAACGGATCCATAAGAAAAAGCATTCGGGTGAATTCAATAAACCAAAAACTTGCATTTGTGTCTCATTTGTGCCGCAATATTTCTTAATTGCATAAATGGAGGTGACCCGTGAATAAATCAGCCACGATACGTGCGCGAATCGAACCGGATCTTAAGAACAGGGCTAAAAAAGTATTCCGTGAATTGGGATTATCAACAACACAGGCGATCAATCTCTTTTACAAACAAGTAGAGCTAAGAAACGGACTGCTCTTTGAGGTGGTGATTCCAAACGACGTGACACGTCGCATATTTTCCAATACGGATACAGGAAAAGATCTGATAGTCTGTGAAGACGCAGACGATATGTTTCGGAAATTGGGAATCTAATGCCAACCCCGGTATATATCCGTCAATTCGAACGAGATCTTAAAAGAATGCGGAAAAGGGGTCAGAATCTGGCCCTAAACACAAAAGCTAGGGGCAGACGTGGCATGACCTTTAATAGGTGGCCCTATTTTGCGAATCAAAATGAAAAAAGAAACGCCACAATTCAACCCCGTCCCTGTTTATGGATTTAAGTATTCAAGTAAACGGTTGCTTTATACGGCAATTGATGGTACGTGTAAGAGTACAATAGGAGGTGCGCAATGGGGAAGCTTTTGAATATCCTTCCAGTAAGCGATTTGAGGCAGGACGCTGCCAAGATCCTGAAAAAATTACGAGACAACCAGGAACCCATTATTATTACCCAAAGAGGACGGGCAGCTGCCGTCATAATCGGTGTCGAGGCGTATGAAAAAGCTGAACACGATAAAGAGATCCTGCGGCTTTTGGCTATGGGAGATAAGGAAATAGAAACAGGCGAGGGTTATGATTTAGATACGGTTCTTGCTGAAGCTGATTTACTCCTATCCCAGGAACCATCGTGAAAGTCCGCTTCACGCCTACTGCCAGAGCCCAGTTTCTGTCTGCTCTCGCGTATATTCGACGGGATAAACCTTCTGCGGCAACCAATTTTCGACAGCATTCAGAAACGGTTTTGCGAAGACTCGGGGACTTTGCTGAGTCCGGAAGAATCATACCCGAATTTCCAGAACTCCCCTTCCGGGAGGTGATCGTATCTCCATACCGTTTCTTTTATAAAACCAAAGGCGATGTGGTATGGATAGTTGCCGTTTGGCATGGTGCCCAGCTTCCAGAGCAGCCAGGGCAGTGAACGCAAACCTTGGTAGTTTCTTGGATCAACCCCAACCAGATGGCATATAGAAATATTTTTATTCAAATCAGATAGGAACGAACCATATCGTGAATTCGTGCTCTGGCTATTGCCACAGGTGTAATAAAGAACATTACCTGACAGAAGGTATCGCCCGCAGGCATTGCCTGGATCTTATGAATGAACTGGAAATGAATAAACGCGTTGATCTGTTGTGCGAGGAGGCTAAAGCAGATCACAGGTTCTCCACTGACTATTTGTTCGGAAAAGCACGGGGCAGATGTTTGGTGTGATGGTGTGCCGTGATCAAAAAGGGGCCGAAACTGTCCGGCGTGCTTTTTCAGGTCAATATAATGGTTTCTGGAATATAGCAGGATGGGTTCCGCCCTTGCTGAATGCTGAAAAATTTGATGATATTGTCTTTGATAAGGACAAAAAAATCAAGGCGCTCGGAAAGCAGATAGCGTTGCTGCCGGTAGATTCCTCAAGGGTTCTGGTATTAAAGAAAAAGAGGAAGGTACTGTCTCAAAAACTGATGCAGGATATTCATCGATTATACCAGGTAAATAATTTTTCAGGAAAGACTTGTTCCCTGCCCGACGCTTTTTCAGAAGGCAGGGGAATCCCTACCGGGACCGGCGATTGCTGTGCCCCCAAATTGCTGAATTATGCCGCGCAAAATGGACTGACCCCGCTGGGTCTGGCTGAATTTTATTGGGGAAAAGAGAATAAATCCGGAACTCGCAAGCATGGACGATTTTATTCTTCATGCGAAGATAAGTGCCGCCCCATCTTGGGATTTATGCTTTGCGGACTGGAAAAATAATGGGGTAAGGGTCAAATCCGCTCTTGACCTGCGCCCAGTGGCCTGTTTGTTTGCGGTATTTTGATAAATTGGATAGAATAACCGTATCAATTAAAAGAAGCTAAGAGCGGACTTGACCCCTTGTCCAAAATTAATGATCTTCATCACCTGTTTTCAGCTGTAGTGAAAGGGATCTCATGAAATTACGATGGAAGTATTTTATCGTTCTTCTAATGGCCAGTCTGGTTCCGCTATTGACAGTCACCTGGATCAGCCAGAAAGCCTCCGGGAAACTGGGGAAGTCCATTTCGTCCCAAGCCCGCAAAGCGCTGACGGAAACAGTAAAAAAAGAGATGGTGTTTGCCACAGAGAATTACGCCAGAATCACTCACCGAGCAAAATCCTCTTTGGATTTTGCCCTTCAGGTTTTGGTAAAGGAAGCCGAAAGAGCTTTGATTCTACCTTCCCCGATGCCACATCGAATCTATTTTTCAGATGATTTTGACGATTCCAGTACCGCACCGAGAGATTTGGCGCCATCTTTAACTCATATGAAACTATCGAAAGATGGACAACTTTCACCAAAATCTGTCAGTTACCATTACCCGAACTTCCTGGTGGCTCCGGGTGTGGTTCGAAAGGATGTTAAGGCGGATATTAGCAGGTTTACACGTCTGATTCCTACGCTGAAAGAAATTGCCCGCGAATGTGGTGGGGAACTTTTTTGGATATACGCCAGTATGGAAAGTGGTGTTCACATTTCCTACCCCGGCCATGGCGGGTATCCTGAGGATTACGACCCTCGGATGCGTCCCTGGTACACCAGGGCTAAAAAAAGAGGATCCATCTTATGGGGCCCCCCTATTGTGGATACCACAACCAAGCAGTTGACATTTACCGTTTCGGCACCTTTTTTCAAGACAGACGGTTCCCTGGCCGGGGTGGCTGCCATAGACGTATTGATCCCGCATGTGCTTTTGGAAAGCGAAATCTCGTCACAGTGGTCTGAACGCATGCACTCCTTTCTGGTCGGCTCAGAGGATATTAGCGGTGGTGGAGAAAAAAAGTTATGGATATTATCACAAAACAAAAAGGCGGGTATGGTCAGAGATTCAAATACAGGACTACTCTATCCAGAAGCGGATAGTGAATTCAATGAATTGATCCGTAACTTTAAGGGTAAAAAATCCGGACATATAGATATGCCGTATCAAAGAGTAGATTCATTTTGGGCTTTTGCCACAATTTTTCCTAATGTTTATTTCGTAATCGTAGTGCCCAAATCAGTGGTTATGGGCTTGCCTGAAGATATCGCTGAGATGTTTTCAAGTTACGCCCAAGGTCAGGCCACCATCTCCGGAACAGCCGTTGTTTTGGCACTTTTTTTCGTGGCTTGCATCGCTTTTTTTACCTCCAGAACCAGCACCAGGCGCGTGATGAAGATCGTAGATGCGTTCAAACGTTTGGCCCAAGGCGATTTCTCAGTGCGATTGAACTTTCGCTTAAAGGATGAGCGTAACCAGATGATAACCACCTTTAATGAAATCGTCCCCAAGCTAGAGGAACATCTTCGCATGAGTACGGCTCTTGGAGTGGCCCAGGAGGTTCAGCAGAGCCTCCTGCCCAATGAGGATCCAACACTGCAAGGGTTCGATATTGCCGGATCAAGTGTGTACTGCGACGAAACAGGCGGAGATTATTACGATTTCATAGATATCGACCAGGACCGGCTCGCGGTGGTCGTCGGGGATGTCTCGGGACACGGTGTATCATCAGCCCTGCTGATGGCTACGGCCAGAGCTTTAATAATGTTGCGCGCCTCCATGCCCGGCCAGGCAGCCGGAATCATTAATGATGTAAATAAACAATTGAGCCTGGATGCTTGTCAAACCTGCAATTTTATGACCTTTTTCTATTGCGAATTAACATCGACAGAACGGGAGGTATGTTGGGTAAGGGCGGGCCACGATCCGGCTTTGCTCTACGATTCGGATACAGATCAATTTGATGAACTCAAAGGCCATGGCTTGGCTCTCGGCGTAGATTACACGTTTGAATATGACGAATTCAATTGCATACTCGCACCCGGACAAATTGTGCTGATCGGAACCGATGGTATCTGGGAAATGCATAATGAAGCGGGTGAAATGTTCGGTAAGGATAGGGTCAAAGAGATCATTCGGAACAACATTTCAGCGACCGCCAAGGAGATAATAGCGGCTATTACCGATGCCTTGAACAAATTTCGTGGCAGCAAGCAACCTGAGGACGATATCACTATGGTGGTGATTAAGGTCCAACGGTAATAATATCCCGATTGAAAACGTACCATTGGGGTCACGTCCGCTCTTGGCCTGCGCCCAGTGGCCTGTTTGTTTGCGGTATTTTGATAAATTGGATAGAATAACCGTATCGATTTCTCGGATAGTAAAGAACCGAAGACAAAAAACCTTTGGGGGTGGCTATGGCAGTTCGTATTGCGGCAATTCTGTTCTTGATTTCGGCACTGGTTCCCGCCACCCCGACGATGGCTGCCAAAGCCAAATGCCCCCGGTTCAGCGTCGTTCTGGAGGGGAGCAAGCAGTTTATCCCAGGCTATACCTATTCCGAGCGTGTGGAGCTTCACAAGATTAGCGCCGGCGACGGCTACAACGGCAAATGGCGCATCGCCCGGTTTGTGCAAACCACCACGCTTCCGCGGATGATCACCCCCCCGGTATCGGCGGGCGGCCCGGTCAGTTTCGGCTTTGGTATGGGAACCACCTGCAATACGGTGACCATAGGCAACAGTATAATCAACACCTGTACCGGCGGCAACGCCGATCTCGACGTTGTGGACCATCGGGTGGGGTTTATCAAAACCGGGATGTGGGTCGGGCGAATCACCGGCAGCACCTGGAAGATGAAGTTCCACCCCGCAAGCCCCGCGGAACCGGAGATCACCGGGCAGATCGTCACAAATCCCGCCCAGGAGGATGTGGAGCTCCTTGTCACCTTTCCTCCGGACAACTACCGGAACCGGTTCGACACCTCCACCCCGGGGGTGATGGAGTTGGAGCTAAAGGCCACGGTGACACCTGCGGCCTATACAGATGACATTACCTGGGTAATTCCGGATCTGGAGGGGTCGACAAAAACCGTCGACCCGCCCTCCGGGAAAGGCGCCAACGTCACGGTGAAGTATGTGGGGCTCCCGGCCAAGAACTCGGAGTTCGGAAAACACAAAATCCTGGCCTATGTGGAAGCCGGCACCTGCAAAGCCTCAGAAGAGCGGACCATGCGGGTTCACTACCCCCAGACGGCAAAAAACAACCCCGAAGGACAGTACCCAAACTGGTTTTACTACTACCGGCAGACACCGGCGGCGAGACCCGAGGGCCAGACCATCCACGTGGAATACGGCGGTTCGGCGTTTGACGCTTGCATATCGCGAGACGTAGGCGGCGTCTACAGACCCGAGTATGCCCACAACACTATCCACATCTGCGACCTGAGCCGGTTCGGGCCCAAGCTGGCGTATCTGCATCCGTTGTTGAGCACCTGGACGACACCTCATTTCAAGGGCTGGCGCACGGCCCGGTACATCGACACCTTCGGCATCGCCGTGTACCACGAATACCACCACATGAAGATCCATCAGACCTGGTGGCAGGACAAGACCGCGGCTCAGATCATCGCCATGGACCAGGACAAAACCAACGGGCAGTGGAAACGGGACGGGGTGCCAGATCAAATGGAAAACAGCCTGGGGCTGGACCCCACCAAAACCCAGACCTATCTGAGCACGACCCTGTCGAACATCGAATACGACGAGGAGTGGATCATCTACGAAAAACAGGGGCTGCTTCCCCTGGGCCAGTGGGATGGCCACGACTGGGCCGTACCGGGCAAAAACTGGCCGTAAATATTTTCCTCTCCCCTGACGGATCCCACGTAATGGGGGACATTCGCGTAGAAATTGCATAACTATAATGATTAAGGTGTTTTATGCACGCTCAGCACGAATGATGGGGGTCAAATCCGCTCTTAGCTTATTTAGAGGGAGGGCTGGCGAAGGGTTCTATGGGTTGGCTAATGAGGCACCGCCGAACGAAAGGGGCGGAAACAGATAGGCCGATTCCTACGGAAACTGGTGTCTGCCCTCTACTCTACCCGCAACATATTTAAAAACAATCCGCTTGACATATTACGTCACACGTAATACTCTTGGCGTATGATAAAATCATTTGTCTGCCGAGATACCGAAAAGCTGTTCAACGATCAGGGGGTCCGTCGCTTCCAATCATTTGAACGGCAGGCGAGAAAAAGACTTATGGTTCTTCATGCCGCTCCGAGCCTGGAAGCTTTAATGCACAATCCGGGGAATAAATTCCATGCTCTAAAGGGAGATAGGAAGGGGCAATTCGCTATCAGCATTAACAAACAATGGCGTGTATGCTTTAAGTGGCATGATGGTAATGCATTTAATGTTGAAATTGTCGATTATCATTGAGGTATTAATATGAGCACTATCAAACTTCTTGATCCGATTACACCGGGTGAAATCCTGCGTGAAGATTTCATGGAACCTTTGGG